>Ga0123356_10000364_pt1 | contig 51570 bp, 40 predicted proteins | sample TergutEmb28metaG_2_FD_92546 | JGI IMG/M metagenome (GOLD analysis project Ga0123356, IMG submission 92546) | Embiratermes neotenicus P3 segment gut microbial communities from Petit-Saut dam, French Guiana - Emb289 P3 | ecosystem: Host-associated > Arthropoda: Insects > Digestive system > Gut ...
GCTTTAGATCTCCAGCCTCAATCCGTTCGCGGATTGCGCCCTGGATCTTCTGATATGCGGGAATCGCACCTTGCCCGTTACTCACCATTTTTGGTCCTTATTCGGGGCCAGACTGAAATCAAGATTCTCTGCTATATAGCGAAAAGAGGGAAAAAAGTAAAGCAAGGCGGGATTCCCCGAGCAAGGAACTCCCGAGCCTATAGTGCAGCAGGAAACGTTGGCTAGATCGTTTGGGCTCCGGGGTTCGGGCCCAGACCACCAGATCCGCCTGAGATGTCCACGCGACGCACTCAGCACGCTACCTTGGCACTTCGGATAATTTCACAACCTCTCCTTGCGTCGCAACCGATATCGAGCATCGCGCCTGGAGCGACGGGAGATCTCTTGGGCTGAATGGTTAATTTTTTGCTTGACCAATGTCATTCGCCTGCTATATAGCAATGCAAGCTGCTTCGTGAGTAGAAAAAACAAACTCACCCGGAGGTTGTGATGAGCAGACGCTCCCAATTGCTCGCATTGGCTGTTCTTTCCGCTTCCTTTGCATTGGTATCCATAACCCGGAGCGCTTGGGCGCAAGAGGTCACAGGCTCGATCGTTGGAACGATCACCGATCCGAGCGGCGCTCCCATCAAAGGCGCCACCGTCACTGCGACCGATACCAATCGGGGAACGCTCTGGTCGGCCAAGACGAACGACACGGGAACCTATTCACTTTTGCGCCTGCCTATCGGCAGCTACGGCGTGAAGGTGGCTGCATCCGGTTTTGACACCGCCGTGTACCCGGCCTTTGCCCTGGAAATCAACCAGACCGCCCGGGTGGACGTGCGCCTGAAGGTCGGCGCGGTGACCGAGAGCGTCGAAGTGACCGGCGCAGCTCCGGTGCTGCAGACAGACAATGCTGCCGTGGGCACGGTGATTGACTCGGCCACCACCGACAATCTGCCGCTTGAGACCCGGAACTATGTTCAGCTCACGCTGCTCTCGCCGGGCGCGATTTCCGTGGACCCTTCGAGCATGAACCTTGGCTCGAACACGGCTGAGGAAGGCGGCCGGCCCTACATCAACGGCAATCGGGAACAGTCGAACAACTTTCTACTCGACGGTATCGACAACAATCAGGCATCCGACAATCTCCTGGGCTACACCCCCTCGCCTGACGCCATCGGCGAGTTCAACGTAATCCAGCAGAACGCTTCGGCGGAATTCGGCAACTACAACGGCGGCATCATTAACGCCACCATCAAGTCGGGAACGAACTCCTTCCACGGGGACGTTTTTGAGTACTTCCGCAACGACATCTTCAACGCGAATAAGTGGGAGAACGGGCTTACCCGCGGCGGAACTCCCCAGGCTGGCGTCACCAACGCCGACGGCGTCATTCTCACGCCGAAATTGCGCTGGAACATGTTCGGTGGAACCCTGGGCGGACCCATTGTAAAAAACAAGCTGTTCTTCTTCGCCGATTATCAGGGCGGGCGTCTTGACCACCCCTCCAGTTCCAACCAGATCTTTGTGCTTACGCCTGCGGAAACCACGGGTAATTTCGGGCAGTTGTTGCAGGAATCCACCCCGGTTCAACTCTACAACCCCTGCGCGGCCGGCACCGGCGGCACGAGCGGAAAGGCCTGCAATATAGCAGCCGGCGCCTCGAGAACGCCGTTTGCCGGCAACGTCATTCCCGCAAACATGCTGGACCCGGCGTTTACGGCGCTCGTAACCAATCCGTTGTATCCCAAGGCTACAACGACGCTGACCAATGGCTACGGCGGGGCTTTCAATACGGTTGCGCAGCAGTACAACTCGGACCAGGGCGACATCAAGGTGGATTTCAAACCAAGCGACAAGGACAGCCTGTTTGCCAGGTTCTCCAAGGGCAATCAATTCGACCCCACGACCAACTCAGTCGCGCTGTTCCCCAACACCATCAATGAAGCGTATCTGCTGAACGGCGCCGTCAATTGGACGCACTCGTTCAGCCCCAATCTGATGAACGAAGCCCGCTTTGGAAAGAACAATGTCAGGCTGACCACGGGTCTCTCCACGTTCAGTAGTTCGGTAGGCCAGTTGGCCGACAAGATCGGGATCACCGACGGCAACCCCGGCTCGCTTATCGGATTGCCGAGCTTGAACTTTGGCGGCGGGTCCGGCACCAACCCCAATCCCGGCACTCTGAGCCCTCTCGGAAGCTCCGAGGTTGTACAGCGATTCAACACCACGGTGACTCAGTTTGACGACGTGCTCATCTACATGCGCGGGCGTCACACGCTCAAGACCGGCTTTCAGATCAACCGCTACAACCTCAACGTCTTCTATAGCGGCAACGGCGGCGAACTCGGACTGCAGATTTTCGGGCTCGGCCCCGGCGGTAACTATTCCGGAACCTCGGTGGGCGGCACCCCGGTGGGCGGCGATCCGGCTGCCGACTGGGCCCTTGGCCTTCCTCAGGACGTTGCCCGCGGCACCAGCGGCGGCGGCTGGCATCAGCGCGACTGGCTCTTCGGCGGTTTCGTACAGGACGACTGGCGCGCCACCGATTCGCTTACCCTTAACCTCGGGCTTCGCTACGAGGCCCGCACGCCGTGGGTCGAGAGCAATAACCGCCAGGATTCGGTCAACATTGCCACGGGCGCAATCCAGTTTGTTGGCAACACACCGGTTCCTGCGGGCGTCGTGGGTACCAACGGATTCAGCCGAAGCCTCTATAACTCGGATTACGGGTTGCTCGACTTGCAGCCGCGCATTGGCTTCGCCTGGAGTCCGAAGTCCTGGGGAGGCAATACCGTTATCCGTGGAGCCTTCGATGTCTCCTCCTATCTCGAAGGCACGGGAACCAATCTTCGCCTGACTCAGAATCCGCCGTTCACTCCCCCTCAGGTCGAGGCTTCTAACGTAACGACCGGGACCGGGTATAACACGGAAACCGCATTTAGCGCGGCCGCGCCTCCCGCAGGCAATCCGTTCGTCGGCGCCACCTTGCTCGCGTGGAGCGGCACAGTTGAGCCGGCGGTCTCCTATCAATGGAACCTCTCGGTCCAGCGTCAAATCGCGAATAACACTACGATCCAGGTGGGATACGTCGGGCAGCGTACGACCCACCTGATGGTCCCCGAATGGCTCCAGCAGGGCGACCTCGGGTCCGACGGCTCGGTTACCTATCCACTCATCGGAGGCAAGAACTCCGATGGGACCTTCGGCCCCAACCACCTGGGAAACGTCAAGAACACTGCCTCGGTCGGCAACATGAACTACAACTCGCTGCAGGCGGTTTTGCAGAAGCGCCTCGGCAACGGACTGGACGCGCAAGTCGCCTATACCTACGAAAAATGCATGACCAACGACGACGGCTACTACGGAACCTGGGGAGGGCAAAGGCTGACCACGCCGTCCGGTAACTATTGGCAGAACCTCTACAATCCGAACGGCGATTATGCTCAGTGCTACTGGGATTCCAAGCATGTCATCAGCGCCTATGCCGTGTATGCCATCCCGTTCGGCAAGGGACAGCGCTTTGGAGGTAATGCACCGTCGGTGGTGAACGCCGTGGCCGGAAACTGGTCGATCAACCCGATCGTTTCCCTCCATTCCGGCTTCCCGCTCTCCTTGTACGGCTCGGATGATTCCGGGACCAATTCGGCCGAATCACGGCCTGACTGCCTGGGTCCGGTGAACTATCCAAAAACCGTGAGCACTGCCGGCATGCTCTGGTTCAACCCCGGCGCCTTTGCCAATGCGCCCACGGGGACGTTCGGAACCTGCCCCGCCCAGGGCCCGGTGATCGGACCCGGTTACGTGGATTTTGACATCAGCATGCAAAAAAACTTTCCGATTGGAGAACGGATGAGGTTCCAGTTCAGAACCGACTTCCTCAACATCTTCAATCATCCGAACCTGGGGGCGCCGAACACCAACGTAGGTTCGGGCTTTGGCATCACCAACTCGAGCCAGGATGCGCGAGAACTCCAGTTTGCCCTGAAATTCTACTTCTGATCGCGGTATCATGAGGCAGGCTCTCTGGATGCCTGCCTTTTTCTTTTCATGTCTTTCAGACGGTACCCTATCCTGCAATGCGCCCAGCTGCTATGGCTGGCCTCCTGTCCTGCGTTCGCCCAGAATGCAGGGCCAAAGACTGCGGCCGCACTCTCCAACCCAACCGTCGAACGCGCGCTGGATCTTGCCAAGTCGGGCCGGTGCAGTGAAGCCATGCCGCTGCTCAAACGGGCCGTCTCGCCCGGTCGAGACAGAGACCTTCGCCGCGATGCCGGTCTTGCCGGAGTGCATTGCGCCATGGTGAAAAACCAATTCGATTCCGCCGAAGACTTTCTACGCATCCTGGTGCGCGACTTCCCCGAAGATCCGGCGGTCCTCTACACGGCCGTCCATACATATTCCGACCTGGCCACCCATGCCTCCCAGCAGCTGGCCGTGCACGATCCGAATTCGGCCCAGGCCCACGAATTGAACGCCGAGGCGCTTGAAATGCAGAGCCGGTGGGACCTGGCGTTGAAGGAATACCAGAAGGTGTTGCAGGGCAACCCGCGAATGCCGGGAATTCATTTCAAGATCGGCCGGTTGTTGCTGTCCCAGCCCAACCCGCCCGCCGATACGGCGGAACGGGCCAAGAAGGAATTCGAGCAGGAGCTCGAAATCGACCCCACGAACGCCGGCGCCGAATATGTGTTGGGGGAGCTCGCTCGCGAGTCCCAGCAATGGGAGGACGCAGTCGGGCATTTTGCGCGAGCCGCGAAACTGGATTCGAGCTTTGGCGACGCTTTCCTGGGATGGGGCGTGGCGCTCGTGTCCAGCAAGAAATTCAACGACGCGGTCGCGCCGCTGGAGGCTGCCGTGAAGCTCGAACCGCAAAATTCCGCTGCCCACTATAATCTGGCCATCGCCTACACCCGCACGGGCCGTCGAGAAGAAGGCGAGCACGAATTTGCGATCCACCGCACCATGGAGACGCAGGAACCAGCGCATCCGGCGAACGCGCCCCAATAAGCCTTTCGTTCGATTTGATCATTGTGAGCACAGGAAATTCGGGCACCCACAAACTTTCCTTTTCCCGTCGTCGATTCCTTTCTTCGCTCGCCGGCGGAGTTGCCCTGGCCGGTTTGCCGCGCATGGCCAGGACTCTGCCTCTCCGGTCGTATCCCTTTGAAGCCGTTCCCGCGGACCAGAGCGGAATTGGCTGGGTCCACGCCAGCGGGAAATCTCCCGAGCACTACCTGCCGGAGACGACCGGCGCCGGTTGCGCGTTTTTCGACTACGACAATGACGGCTGGCTGGACCTCTATCTCGTCAACAGCGGCCCGTGCGATTTCTTCACTCCGGCAACGCCTTTGCGCAATGCGCTTTACCGGAACAATCGCGACGGCACGTTCACCGACGTGACCGAAAAGGCCCGAGTCGCGGGCGGCGGTTACGGGCAGGGAGTCGCAGTCGGCGATTACGACGGCGACGGCTTTCCCGATTTGTATGTCACGCAGTACGGCCGCAACATTCTCTATCACAATAACGGCGATGGCACCTTCACCGACGTCACGGAAAAAGCCGGGGTTGCGGCGCCGGGCTGGTCTTCGAGCGCCGTCTGGTTCGACTACGACAACGATGGCAAGCTGGACCTCTACGTCGCGAACTTCGTCGAGTTTTCCAAGGAGAAGAACAAAGACTGCCGCACCGGCGAAGATGCCAAGCGCGGCTACTGCATTCCCCACGTGTACCGGCCGACCTCGAGCTGGCTGTTTCATAACAACGGCGACGGGACCTTCACCGACGTCAGCCAATCTTCCGGGATCGGGAGAGTCCTGGGGAAAGCCTGGGGCGTGGTCGCCACCGACATCAACAACGACGGGTGGATGGATCTGTTCGTGGCCAACGACACGGTCGCGAATTTTCTGTTCTTGAACCGCGGGAACGGCAAGTTCGAGGAAATCGGCGAACCTGCGGGCATTGCCTACAGCCCGGAGGGCCGTTCGCGTTCCGGCATGGGCGTGGACTCGGCCGATTACGATCAAGACGGGTGGATGGACCTGTTCGTGGCCAATCTCGACGGGGAGATGTACTCGCTTTACCGCAACAATCACGACCAGAGTTTTGACGATCGGGCCGGCCCGACTGGAATCGCCCAGTCGACGCGCCTGATGAGCGGTTGGGGGCTGAAGTTTTTCGATTTCGACAATGATGGAGACCTGGACCTGTTTCTGGCAAATGGAAACCCCGATGATCTGATCGAGCAGGTCCACCCTCAAGTCACTTACCAGGAAAAGCCGCTCCTGTTTCGTGGCACCGGAAAGAGCTTTGAGAACATAAGCAGCCGGAGCGGGCCGGTTTTTTCGCAGCCGCTCTCGGCGCGCGGGATGGCGATTGGCGACTTCAATAACGACGGGGCCATCGACGTGCTCCTGTCCGTGAATAACGGACCGCCGGTACTGGTGCGCAACAACGCCGGTCGAAACAACCATTGGCTGGGGGTAAAGCTGGCCGGCACAAAATCAAACCCCGACGCGGTTGGCGCCCGCATTACCTATCAGGCGCAAGACCTCAAGCGCACGCGGATGAAAGTCGGCGGCGGAAGCTATCTGTCCGATCACGATCCGCGCATGGTGCTCGGAATCGGTCAGCGCGCGAAAATCGACTGGCTCGAAATCAAGTGGCCGCAGCCGAGCGGGGCAACGGAACGCTTCGAGGACTTGCCCATCGACCGCTATATCACAATCGTCGAAGGCCAGGGTAAGTGGAAATAATCACCCGCCGGATTGCCGTCTCGTGTTTTGCGGCGGGCGCGCTTTTATGGCTGCTCGAGGGCCCAGGAATTCGCCACGTGCGCGCCCAGGCGCCCGGGCCGAGTCCCATCCATTTCACCGACATCACGGCTTCTGCCGGGATCAAGTTCACTCACTTCAAGGGCAATCAAGGAATTTCCATCAACCGCGAGGAGTTTGGCCCGGGCGTTTGCGCCGCCGACTTCGACGGCGACGGATGGCAGGACATATACTTCGTGAACGGCCGCGACCTGTACCATCGCGGCATTTCCGTGCATAACGCGCTTTACCGCAACAACGGCGACCTCACGTTTACCGATGTAACCGACAAAGCCGGCGTCGCCGGCACCGGCTACGGCCTGGGCTGCGTCTGGGGCGACTATGACAACGACGGCTTCCCCGACCTGTTCATCACGCAGTACGGCCGAAACGTTCTCTATCACAACAACGGAAACGGCACCTTCACGGACGTTACGGATAAGGCGGGAGTTGCGGGCGAAGAGTCCGGAATGTTCCACAGCAGCGCTACATTTTTTGACTATGATCGCGACGGCCGTCTGGACCTCTATGTCGGCAGCTATGTGGCTCTCGATCCCGGCGGGCCGCGCTACTGCACCATAGGAAGAGTGCGCACCAGTTGTCCGCCCCAGGCCTACAAAGGCAGCCTGAACGCGCTGTATCACAATAACGGGGACGGGACGTTCACGAATGTGACCCAGGCCATGCATATCTATCAGCCCGCCGGCAAGAACCTTTCTGTCGGGGCGGCCGACTACGACAATGACGGCTGGCCGGATTTGTTTGTCGCCAATGACGGCGTGGAAGCTTACCTGTACCACAACCAGCACGGCAAGGGCTTCAAGGAGATGGCAGCGCCGGCGGGAATGGCTTACTCGTCGGGCGGCCGGTTGATGGCGGCGATGTGCATTTCGCTCGGCGACTACGATAACGACGGCTGGCTTGATCTTTATGTCTCCGACTTCCAGGGATCGAGCGACCACCTGTGGCACAACGACGGCAGGGGAAACTTCGATGAGGTCAGCGATGAAGCCGGCATCACGGCCGCCACGCGCAACGTGCTCAGCTTCGGCGGAGGATTTATCGATTACGACAACGACGGCCGGCTTGACCTTTTCATTGCCAATGGCCATGTCTATCCGGAAATTGAGCAGGCCTCCCCCGGAACGCGGTACAAGCAGGTTAATTCGCTATTTCACAACCAGGGTGGAGGCAAGTTTGTGGAAACCGGCGGGGAGGCAGGCATTGCGCAGCAGGCCCCGCGTGCCGGCCGCGGCGTAGCTTTCGCGGATTTCGACAATGACGGGTTCACCGATATTCTGGTTTCGAATAACGACGATCCGCCACTGCTGTTGCATAATGCCGGAAACCGGAATCACTTCATCAATTTCAGACTCGTCGGGACCCGAAGCAACCGCGACGCGATGGGCGCTCGCATTCGAATCCTCAGCGGAGGAACCCCGCAGATCCGCGAAATTGCCGGAGGGGGCAGCTATCTGTCGCAAAGCGACCTGCGTGCGAATTTCGGCCTCGGGCAGGCGACGCACGTCGAACGGGTCGAGATCAAATGGCCGAGCGGCCTCACCCAGACCTTTCACGATCTGGCGGCCGACAAGTTCTATCTGGTCGAGGAGGGAAAAGACACCCTGGAAGTTCAGCCTTTCGCGAGTTCCCGGGCCCGCCCTTCGAATTAGTGCCACAGATCGGTGTCCAAGGACCCGGCCGCAGGAATTCCGGCGGACACTCCAGTCCGTAGCCTTGGCGGGGATCCCTCAGCCGGCAGGCGACAGCGCAGACACCTTCCGCTTTCCTTGTTGTCGCCGGCTCTAGAGCCTGGACCCCGTTTTCCGCCTCTGCCTCGCCATGTCGCGGTCCTCGGGATGCTATCTTAAAGAAAGCCAGCTACAAAACTCAGAATCAGGTGAAAATGCGCAGTCGCCTGCTTGCTCTTCCCCTACTCGTATTGATTTTCGACATCGCTTCTGGACAAACGCCCGGTGCGCAGCCTCGAAGGCCTCGGTGGGCCTCGGCGCCTGAGGAGGCGGAATCGGCCACGCGCGCATTTCCTCCCCCGCTGCGGAACGAGCTGGGACGGCTTCGCGACGCCGCACTTGCGGACGACTACGCGTACCAGCGGCTCGAATATTTGACGGACAGCATCGGCCCCAGGCCGCAGGGATCGCCGCAGGCAGAGGCCGCCGCGCGCTATGTAGCCGACGAACTGGGCAAGCTGGGCCTCGACGTTCACCTCGAACCGGTTCCCGTGCACCGGTTTGAGCGGGGGACCGATGCTGCCGAGCTGGTCGAGTATCCGGGCCAGGTCGCGGGCACGACACAGAAGATCTATGTCACCGCCCTGCGCGGCAATTCGCCCACGCCGGGATCCGGCATCACGGCCGACGTGATTGTGGCCGACAATTTCGATCAACTGAAGCAGCTCGGCCGTCAGCGAGTCGCGGGCAAGATCGTGCTGTTCAACGAAGTCTACGACCACCAGAAGGCCCTCGCCGGACAGTCGGGCAGCGCCTACGGAGAAGCGGTGCGATATCGCGCCGTGGGAGCTCTCGCTGCCGCCGAGCTGGGCGCAGCCGGCTCGCTCGTGCGTTCGGCGGGCGACGGCGCGTATCGTCTGCCGCATACCGGCTCGGGCCTGGATTCTCCGATTCCTGCGGGAGCCGTCTCCGCCGAAGACGCCGGGCTGATCGCCCGGCTCGCCGCCCGGGGCCGGGTACGCATCCACCTGACGCTCACCACCAGGCTCGGCCCCGAAGCCCAGGGCTCGAACGTGATCGCCGACTTGAAGGGATCGGAACATCCAGAACAGATTGTCATTGTGTCAGGCCACCTGGACTCCTGGGACCTGGGCACCGGCGCCATCGACGACGGCGCGGGCGTGGTCTCCGCCATGGAAGCGGCCGAACTGGTCCACAAACTCGATTTACACCCCCGTCGCACCCTGCGCGTGATCGCCTGGATGAACGAAGAAATGGGAGCGACCGGAGGCGAGAAATATGCGAAAGACCACGCCGGTGAAGCTCAGAACCACATCGCCGCCATCGAGAGCGACCTGGGCGCCGAGCATCCGTTGGGATTCCGCCTGAAAGCCGGCGCAGGAGCTCTTAAGCAGCTTTCGCCCGTGCAGGACGCGCTCGCTCAAATCGGGGCAAACCTGCTTCAAATCGTTCCCCAGTCTCCGGAAACCGATATTGAATCGCTGGCCGACGCGGGTGTGCCGGTATTGGGCATCTGGCAGAACGGGCTGACGTACTTCATCTATCATCACACCCCGGCCGACACGCTGGACAAAGTCGATCCCCGCCAACTGCGCGAAAATGCGGCCGCGATGGCGGTCATGGGCTATGCGCTGGCGGACATGGCGGAGCCACTCGAACGCTAGCGGCGAACCCGGGGGCCTCGATCGTCGTCCCCGCAGGATACACCGCCGCCGGGGGAGTGCTAAACTAACGAACATTTATGGCAGAAAACGGACGTTCGCGGTTCTGGTTGTGGGTGTTGATCGGCGGCGGAGCATTTTTCCTCTTCGTGCTGGCGGTGTTCACCCTGGTTTACGCTGCGCTTCACATGAGCGGCCAGCGGGATGGGCTGCGCGCATTCGGCGACAAGATCGGCGTCGTCGATCTGGATGGTGTAATTCTCGATCCGGACCAGGTGGTCGACGACCTGCGCCGCTTTGGCGACGACGACTCCATCAAGGCCATCATCGTTCACGTAAACTCGCCCGGCGGGGGCGTGGCCGCGTCGGAAGAGATTTATCGCGAGGTCAAGCGCATTCGCGACGAGAAGCGCAAGCGCATCGTGGCTGCGATCCAGACCGTCGGGGCCAGCGGCGCTTACTATGTTTCCTCGGCCACCAACAAGATCTACGCCAACAACGGCAGCGTGGTGGGCTCGATCGGGGTGATTGCCGAGTGGGTGAACTACGGCGATCTCATGCGCTGGGCCAAACTGAAGCCGGAGGTCCTCAAAGTCGGCGAGTTTAAGGACACGGGCGATCCCACGCGCGAACTCACTCCCGCCGAACGGAAGTATATGCAGGGACTCATCGATAACATGTACGGGCAGTTTGTACAGGCTGTCGCCGACGGACGCCACGCCAAAGTGGCGGACGTCAAGTCGATCGCCGACGGGCGGGTCTGGACGGGGGAGCAGGCGATGGGGCTGCATCTCGTCGACCAGATTGCCGACTTCCGCGGCGCGGTGATGGACACGGCGAAGGCCGTCCACATAAGCGGCGAGCCGGTCCTGGTCCGGCCCGAACGCGAACGCAAATCGCTGCTTGATCTGCTGTTTGGCGATGTGTCCCGCTGGCTCCCCAGCCGGGAAAAACTCCTGGACGAGCAGGTGGGGTTTTATTATCTGTGGAAATAAGATGAACCCGGGGACTTCCCCCCTCTTGCCAACAAGCCCTGAAATTTGAGAAGGTTATGCGAACGGCAGTTCCGGGGACGCATGTGGACGGAGGACCCTTGAATTCTCGAGGGAACTCTGCCCGACCACTTTTATAGGGGCAAAAACGACTATGACCAAAGCGGACTTGATCGACGAAGTCTCACGGCTGGTAGAACTCACCCGCAAGGACAGCGAGGTGGTTGTAGAGACGATCTTTGACAGCGTCGTGCGTTCACTGCGCGCCGGCGACAAGATCGAAATCCGCGGCTTCGGCAGTTTCCGCACCCGCCAGCGCAAGCCCCGCGTGGGACGCAATCCTAAGACGGGCGATCGGGTCGACGTGCCGGCCAAGAAAATTCCCTTCTTTAAACCCAGCAAGGAGTTGAAGGATCTGGTGAACGGCGAAGCTCAGACTTCGGCAACCATGATGTAGGGCCGGTCCGGGTTTAAAATTTCCCCAGGATGTTTTCCCGGAAGATTTGTGTCGAGTATGAGCGGGATGGCAGGCGCGAGCCATGTCCATTGGCCTGGCTTGACAACTTCTCCATGCGGAACTTCACCAATGCAAGCATCTTTGATGACACTCTTCCTGTGGCCGACGGGCTCCTGGAAGCGAGCGAGCGGGTGCCGCTCGACCGGTTAAAGCAGGCCCTGGAAGACTGGTTCGAGCGCAAGGGATACCTGCAGAAGGGGACCCGGCTCCATCTTCAGAATAAGACCCCCTAGAGAATAAGACCCCCTAGCCGCTCGAGAGTTCTGCCTGTCGGCGGCGACTCTAACGGACTGAGAGCCCGCTGCCATGACGGCCGCGAATTTTTCCCACAACAAAAAATGGCCGGTCGAAACCGGCCTTGCTCGAAAACCTCTGCCTTTATCGCTTAGGGGAGATCGCGTCTTTTGCGGCCTTGGCGACGCGGAACTTGACGACCGTCTTGGCCTTGATCTGAATCGGTTCCCCGGTCTGCGGGTTGCGTCCCATGCGCGCCTTGCGATGCGCCTTCACCAGGCGTCCAATCCCGGGAACGACGAATACCCCGTTTTTCTTGGTTTCTTTGATCGCCGTATCGGCAAGGTTCTCAAGAAATGCCGCCGCCGTTTTATTGTTCGCGCCAACTTTTTCTGCAAGGTGACGGACCAGTTGGGTCTTGGTCATGCCAGCTGCCATGAATCCTCCTCTCATCCGAAATCAAAATTCTCGGTAAACGCGTTTGCTATCTTAATACTGCCCCCTGTGGAAAAACAGCACGATCACCCCATTCTACGCGGGTTTTCTGGCAGGTGAACCAAAAAAGGCCACAAAAACCGGGCTTCCGAGCGTTCCAAGCTCAGAAAGGTGGCTAAAAAGCGGGTCGAGGGTCTTCGGTTCCTTCAAGGACCGACACCGAACCGAGCTGCTTGCGGCCTATAATTTCGAGATGCGAGCCCGCGTTCGCCACTTCCTGCCGGTTTCTGTTCTTCTGCTAGCGGCTCACTTCGGCGTTCCGCAGGCAAGCCCGCCCAATCCGCGTTCCCCGTTGCGGGCCCAGGTGTTCAGGCCACCCCTCTGGGAGCGGTTTCACTTCGAACTGAGCGCTTCCGGCGGAACCGAACCCTACCATTGGCACGCTGAAGGCGCCCTTCCCCCTGGCGTCTCCCTCAGCGACCGCGGCGAGTTGACCGGGCGGTTGGAGGAACCAGGGCCGTTTCACTTCTCGGCGGTGGTCAGAGACAACAGCACACCTCCCAAAGTACACAAACAGGTCTACCAGCTTCGCGCCCTGGCCCCCCTGACGATTGATTGGAAGCGCAAGGCCCTGGCGAGCGACCAGCGAATCGATGGATCCATCAAAGTGTCCAACCATACGGGACGGAATCTTGATTTGACCTTTGTCGTGCTTGCGGTCAATGACATCGGCCGGGCCACAGCCATCGGATACCAGCACTTTCCCCTGGAGAGGCATACGCGAAATATGGAGCTCCCTTTCGGCGATACGCTTTCTCCGGGCAATTATGCCGTCCATGTGGATGTGATCGGAGAGGAGCCGATATCCAAGCAGATCTTCCGCACGCGACTCGAAGCGGAACAGCAATCGATCACCCAGGGCCCTTAAAACCCTTCGGCCGGACAGGACGCAAGCGAACTCGAGCACGTCCCTAATTTAAAGAGCGGTGGAAGTCCTTCGGGGTAAGGAAAGGAGAAAGAAAGGAAAGGGCGCGGCGGCGGTTCAAAACGCTCATGACACTCAGGACCCGAATGAGAAGCCAACCGGGCCGAAGGGCCGCGGGGGCCAAAAAACGAAGAGTCCCTCGGGTTATGTTGAACGCATTCGTCTCGGCCGCAAGCTCGCTTCAAACCCTCGCCGACCTGCTGGGGTCGCTGTCCTTCCGAACCGCAACCGGCGGTCGTACTCAGGCCCCGGGCTCGCCGCCAACCGGATAAATCCGTTCAACGCCTTCGGGACTCTATCCTGCCTTTGATTTTGGTTTCCTGCTCTTCTCGACAGCGCTATGCTGTAGAGCCTCGCTCGCCGCCTCAGTCGTTCTGCATGAACTGTACGCCAGACCGCCGGTCACCCGGCATTCTTACGTTAGCCCTTGCACCTGGCCGAAGGCGATCGCGCTTGACCCCGGACGCAGCAGCCGTCGGAAAAACTCAGAAACGGATCAAAGAACGATTATGGTTTTACACCTTCGGAATTTCCGGTCAACAGAAAAAGAGAACCTGCATTTGTTTTGCTTTCAATCAAGTGCAGCCAGTGCACAGGGGTGTGCAGTCGAAATTGTGCAACCGGCATCGAAGAGCGCGTCCCGACCGCCCTGCCTGCCTGAATTTCTCAGACTTCCAGCCAACCTTCAGAAAACGCGCCCCGCAAGCCGGGAGTTGCGCGGTGTGAATATCCCGTCGAAATCCGCGTCCTTCAAGGCAATTGTCGAGTGGCGCTTTCCGATACCATGGATCCATCGGGCGGCGCACTCGGGCGCCCGATGAAAACAAAACCGTCCTGGGAGGGGTTTTGGCGATTCTTTCGCGAGCGCAAGTCTTGATTCTGTGCGCCCTGGCCTTGCTTGCGGGCGCATGCGGGTGCGAAGTCGAACGACGACGGTCGGACGCCGAGCTCGGCCTCGACGCGCGGCAGAGGTCCGGACGCCACCTCTATGACCAGTATTGCGACCGCTGCCATGCCCCCTATTCCTCGCGGAAACGTCATGGGCCAAGCCTGCAACATGTGTTTCAGAAACCCTATCTTTCGGCGAGCGGCCTGCCGGCGAACGATGAGCGGGTTTCCGACATCATTCGCCTGGGCCGCGGCAAGATGCAGGGTTTCCAGAATGTGCTCACCGATCAGCAGGTCGAGGACCTTGTACGATACCTGCACACTTTGTAGGCGCCTCAGTAAGGGCCCACCGGGCGCCTGGAAAGCTTTCGCCGGCGGTCGAGGTTGCGGGGTTCTGCGCGGCTTCGCCGGTGCGTATAAACTCATCGAGAATGCCGGCGCCGGAGGTGTCTACGGAAACCGAATTCGCTCGATTGCCGCTCGGCGGCCCAAGTTTTCAGGCTCACCCCGCCTCGCCTTTCGAGGTGCGTCATGACTGACGGCCGGCAGGAGTCGGCGCCGAAAAACGGCGCGAACCCGTCCCGGGATCTTCCGGCAACCGAAGTGTACGCGGTGTTTGGCGCAGAGCCCGAAGTCCAGGCTTACGCCATGGCCAGGTATTCCCGCTCGGCCCTATCCATGAAGGAGTCGCTCACCGAGATCAGCCGGCAGAAGGCGGAGAGATTTCTCAACACTTTTTACTTCCAGTACGGCCACCGCTCGATTGCCGACCTGGCCCACATTGCGCTGGCCATCGAGAGACTGTCCATCCTGGCGGCCATCGTCGTCGCCGACGAGCAACGCTGGGACGGACAGGAGCGATCCACGCGATATCAGGATTTCCGCAAGAGCGGCTTCTACACGCCGGATTTCGCAAGCGACGCTCGTGCCCGCAAACTGTACAGCGAGACCATCGCAGACCTGTTCTCCGAGTACGAAGCCCATTCCGAGCGGCTGTTTCGCTATCTTGCCGGGACCGTCGAAAAGCCCGCAGAGATGAAGCCCGAAGCCTACGAGCGAACGTTGCGGGCCCGGGCGTTCGACGTTTCCCGCTATTTGCTGCCGCTCGCAGCCCATACCTCGCTCGGGGAAATCCTCAACGCGCGCACGCTCGAGACGCAGATCTCCCGCCTGCTTTCGCATACGCACCGGGAAGTGAGGCGTCTCGGAGAACTGCTGAAGCAGGCAGCCGGGTCGGCGGCGTATAACGTGAATCAGGAAGCCTTGCGGCGCCTGGTGGAGGAAATCCGCGAACTCTCGCCCCAACTGGGCGAGCGCGCCGCCGAAGAGCTGCTGCGGGACGTGCGCGTCTCGCCGACGCTGGTGAAGTATGCGGACCCGAATCCATACGAAATGGAAACCAGGCGGGACCTCGGGCAGATTGCGGCCGAGCTGATGAACCGCGCTCCGATCGATCCTGCTCCCGGCGTGGATTTACTCGACGACGAGCCCCTCGAGATTGAGCTGGCGTCGACGCTCGTTTACGAGCACTGCCACTACGGCTATCGCCAGGTTCGCCGGGCCGTCGAGAGCCTCGGGGAGAACCGGCGCCGCGAAATCATCGATGCCGGTCTCGGTCGCCGTGGAAAGCATGATGAGATGCCGCGCGCCTTCCGTGCCGGACACCGGTTCCGCTTCGATATTCTGATGGACATCGGCGGGTTCCGCGACCTGCACCGTCATCGGCGGTGCATTCAGATCGGGCAGGGATTTACCACCCGGCATGGGTACGAGATTCCCGAGCAGCTCGAGCCGGCTCAAACCCTCCCGCAATACACGGCCGCCATGGAGCGCGCCTCCGAGGCGGTTCGCGAGCTGGAGACCTCCGCCGGGAGCGAAGCGGCGGAAAACGCTCAATACGCAATTGCCCTCGGCTTCCGCAAGCGCACCCTGTTCAAGATGGATTTTGCCGAGGCGGCATACATCGCCGAGCTGCGCAGCGCGCCTGCCGGCCACTTTTCCTATCGCAAGGTCGCCTACCGGATGTTTGAAGAAATAGAGAAGAGGTACCCCTCGCTGGCAGGACATATCCGCGTGCACGATCGAAAGCAGCCTGCAGACCTGCTCGCGCGATAGTCCCGGCCAACTCGATCAGAAGATTTTCAGATGAATGGTCAGGTACTTCTTCGGGTTCTCCCGGATGGCCTTGACGAGCGTCTGGCTGTCGAGGAGCAGCTTGTCGGCGTTGTTATACACCGAAGGGTCGCGCAGGAACTTTCCGGCCGTGCCTTCGCCCGCCTCCAGTCTGTCGGAGATATCCGAGAGCCTGGTCATCGTGTTCTGCAATTTAGCCGCGAACTGCGGATCTTTGGTCAGGGTTCCAATCGCTCCCTTTCCGGCGTTGATATCGTCGGTCAGCTGCTTGAGATTCGCGACCGCCTGGTTGGCGGTATCGTAAAACGAAGGGTCTTTCAGAAATTTGCCTGCCGTCCCTTTCCCGGCGTTCAAGTCATCGATGAGCAGGTTGATTTTGTCGATGGTCGTGTTGGCCCGGTTATAAAGGTCGTCGCTCGTGATCAGCTTGCCGATGCTGCCCTGCCCCTGGGAGACGTCGCCGACCAGCTGCTGAAACTCGTTGACGGTCGCATTCAACCGGTTGTAGAGGGCCGGGTCATAAATCGCCTTGCCCACCGAACCCTGCCCGCTCTCGACGAAGGCGATGATGCGGTCGGCGCGCGCAAGCAGCGCCTGCATATTCTGCAGCGCGCTCTGGGTCGAGCGCATGACGTCCTGATAACCCGGCTGCTCGCTGGTTGGGAGCACGTCGCCGTCATGGACCACCGGCCCCGCGGCCTTGGAGCTGTCGATGTTGATATAGGTTTCGCCCAGCACGCCGGCCGTCGAAAGCAGGGTCTTTGAGTCCTGGCGAAGGTTGAACATGTATTTCCTGTTGACCCTCATCGTGACTTCCACGGGAGAATCGGAGCGGCCGGGAACGATGCGAATCTGGCTGACGTTGCCGAGATCGACTCCGCTCAGCCGGACCGGAGCGCCTTCCCGGAGCCCCTGGGCGTCGAAGAAGTAGGAGCGGAGGCTGATCCGGCTGGTGAAAACACCGCCGGTGCCGCTCATCAGGATGATGAGCACCGCAAGCACGATGCCGGCAATTACGACAGTGATGCCGACCTTCAGTTGCGACCACTTCAACTGCTTCTGGCTCGGCAACTTTCCTCCCAAGCAGCCTTGACAGCAGGTTACTTAAGTACCCTAAGCGGCGCGGCGACCATTGTTTTTCTTGATGATAGCAGAAGGAAAACGCACTCAGGCGGAAGCGCGCAGGCGAGGCAGCCTGGTTTCGAGCAGCAGCGCCAGCAGATAGGCCGCCGCACCGGAGAGCAGAGTCATGGTCAAGCCGAACTCGAGCGCGACGACCATGGCAAGAACGGACCCGAGAACGCTCGCGCCGCCATTCATGGCCCACGCCCATTCAATCGGGGCGGCCCCTCGCCCGGCATGGCTCGAGAGCAGCTTCACCCCGGCGGGAAACGGCATTCCCATGAGGAACCCTAAGGGAGCGAGCACCAAAACACTGATCGCCACTTTGGCCGCAAAGGGCGCGCCGACCAGGCGGTTCCACAGGGCCGGCAGGACCGCCGCGTAGAGCGCCAGAGTTAGCGCGATGGTGAGCACGGCGAGAGACAGGCGGCCGGGACTTTGAATCCAGCGCCTGGAAACGACGCTACCCGCACCGCCAGACAGCAACAGGAGGAAAACCACCACGGTAAGCGCGTAGGTGGGATGGCCCAGGAACAGGACGAAGCGCTGGATAAACGTGATCTCCACCAGCATGTAGCCAAGTCCGATGGCGGCAAAATACAGAAGCCCTCCCACGGGTTTCCGGGCGGCGGTCCCCCGCAGAATCAGCGGCAGGGCGAGGAATGCGGCGACCGCCAGAAACGAGATCACCAGGAGCATCAGGAGAACCGCGACCCCCAGATTGACCTTCCAGTCGATGGCGCCGCTTCCTTTGAGCGACCGCCAGATCTGTTCCGGCTTCAAGGTGAAAAAGAAGAACGGCGCGTTATCGCTGACGGGCGTGATGTTGTACGCATACTGCTTTTCGAACGCCCGCCGGTCCCGGCTGTGGAGAAGCGCGGTGAAGACATTCGGCAGCGGGAAGGAGGGCGAATACAGCAGCTTGGATTTCGGGTACCTACGCAAATGGCCGCGAAGAACAGCCTCCTCTGCGGGCGAAAACGGGGCCTTCTTGGCCAGCACCGTTACCGGGATTCCGTCCTCATTCAGCTCGCCCTCGGAAAGGATGAAGAAATGACCCGAAGCATCGGTTTCTCCGAGCTCGCCGAGCGCCTCCATGGCAACAGAAACCACGCGCAACGCCTCCCGCGGCTCGCGGAATTCCCAGCGCGTGACCGCAATCATTCCGTCAGGCTTCAGGTGTTCGAAGTATTCGCGGAAGGCCTCGGTCGAATAAAGGCTGTTCTCGCTCAACGCAAACGCTCCCGCCGCCGTCGAGGCCCAGGTGTCCACCAGGGTCATTTCTACGACATCAAACTTGCGGTTGGCGTTGCGGATGAAAGAGCGTCCGTCGGCGATCCGGACCTCGACGCCGGCCCGCTCATACAGGCGGCGGGAGAAATCTCGATAGCGGCGGCGCATGATGGTGTCGGCGATGAGGGGGTTGATCTCGATCCCGGTCACGCTGGGGCTTCCGTTGGCCAGGGCGCGCAGCACATCCACGCCGCCGCCGGGGCCGATGATGGCGTAGTCGCCGTGAGGCCGAAGTTCGTTGGCGACCGCCGAGGGGGCCGACATCAACCTGCGCTCTCCCTCCGAGCCCGCCCAGCGGGCGGGATCGCTGTTCATGATGTAGGTGTTTGCGTCCGCATCAATTACGATCACCCGCGAACCGTCGGCATTGCGGTCAACCTCCACGCGGGAAATCGCGTTCCACTCGGCGAATTCCACGTTCTTGCGGCGGACGCCCTTGGCCCACACCACGTCGATCCAGTGCGCCGAGGAATTCACCAGGATCAGAACGGCCAGGAGCGCGGCCAGCGAAACCCCTGCCCGCCGCCAGCTCAAGCGCTCGCTCCAGACCGCGCCGGCGACGCTCGAGAGCAGGGCCGCAACCAGGACAACGCCCGGCGCTCCCATCGAGTTCAGCAACGGCACGACCGCAAGGCAGGCGATCGCGCCCCCGGTGAGATCGGCGCCATACAGTGCGGTCACGCGGGACGACTGGCGCGCGAAAATGACCGAGAGTTCGAGGCCGGTGAGGAAGAACGGCACCGCCGCGCTCAGGTAGATCACGGTCAAGCGTAAGAAGTTTCCTCCCGTGAGCTCGAGCGAGACCGGCACGTGCAGCACGACTTCGAGCACGGCGGGAATGAGGACGGCATTCAACAGGCTGCAGGCAGCCAGGATAGTGCGCCCGTCGTGCTGGCCGAGCCGCGGTTTCAACAGGTGCGCAAACACGCCGCCCGCGCCGAGGCCCAGTAAGGCAATCGAAATGGCCAGGAAAGCAAAGTGATAGAAAAGAACCACGGAAAAAAGCCGGGTGAGCGCCAGTTCCAGCAGCAGGACGGAGAAGCTGATGAGGGAAACGCCTGCGAGCATCACGGCCGGAAGCCCGGCGAGCGATGCCATCGACGTTCGGGGAGGGCTTAAGTGGGTTACGGACATGAAATGCGTCAGTCTAACAGACGGCGCTTCGCGCATTGGCCGCCCAAGGTCCCCCGGTTAAGGTCGCCTCGCCGCCGCCGGTCCTCCGCCTCTGGCTTCAACAATACCGGATTAGCGATACCGGATTAACGATACCGGATTCCGGACGCTTCGCGGAGGAGCCGTCCGGCCGCGCTGAAACACCCGGGGAGCCGGCCCCTAGCTTTCGAGAATCACGCTGGCCATAGCCTGGTCGCGGGTATGCGTCAGAGAGAGCGAGACGTTCTTCGCATGGATTCGGGCCGCAAATTCGGCGGCTTTCCCGCGAAACCTGATGGTGGGCCTGCCGCCGGGCTCGCGAACGACTTCCACATCGCGCCAGCGTACGCCATAGTTCCACCCCGTGCCGAGGGCTTTCATCGCGGCCTCTTTGGCCGCGAAGCGCGCGGCATAGCGCTCCGCGCGATTGGCCTTGGACTCGCAGTAACGGATCTCGCCTTCGGTGAAAACCCGCTGAATGAAGCGGCTGCCAAAGCGCTCGATCGAGTACGCAATTCGTGGAACTTCGGCGATGTCGATGCCTGTGCCGACAATCATTGCGATACGTTAGCACAGGCGCCTGCCGGGTCTTCGTCTTACTCTCCCGGATGTCCGGGGAAGCTTCAGAGCAGCCGGCCGCCCCGATAGATCAGCTGTCCACCGACGAGCTGTGCCTCCGGCATCAGCTTGTGCGGCCTGGCGGGCCCGTCGTCGTCAAGATGGAATACCTCGTGACCGTGGGCGACCAGCCAATCGGAAACCAGCATGCGATGGCAGCGGAAATAGACCCGCTCGGCGCACATGCACGCGGTACGCGAGCGCCCGGCAAGCTTCAGCAGTTCGTGAGCGGCCCTTTCGAACTCCGCAGTCAGCATGTAATCGGCGTAGTTGCGGAAACTCTCGTTTCGGAGAGCCACGTTCGGCGACTCCAGGTTCGATCTCTTGCGACGCCCGCCGAGCTCTTTCATCCACACGTAGCGGATTCCCGCCTCGGGCAAGGCGCGCTCGAGAGCCTCGCGGTTGAAGTGGGGCAGCCGGCGCGACATGGGAAATGCGCGAATATCGACGAGAGTTTCAATCGAGTGCGCCTCGAGGGCGGAGAGCAGTTCGGCGAGCGTGCGGGTGGAGTGTCCCAGGGTGAAGAGGGTGGCCATCTTCGGTCTTTGGTCTTTGGTCTTTGGTCTTTGGGGTGTTGGGCCTCGTTGCGCAGAGCCATTCGAAACCAACGTTAACATCCGTGGCGCTCCCTGCACACCTGGGAATTGTCCGCTCCCACGCCCGACGGAAGTCCGGCTGAAATGAGCGAGTCTATGAGGCCGCGATTTCCGCCAGTATCTGTCTCAAGACCTCGTCCTGAGCGGGGAAGACCGTGCGCAGGTCGACGAGCACGCGGCCCTGATCGACGCGCGCGACGACCGGGGGACTGGCGGCGCGCAGACGCCGGGCCAGTTCGTCCGCGCTCATTTGGCTGGAGGTAAGGGCGAGGAGAGTAGTCGGCAGGAGCGCCGACGGGGCTGACCCGCCCCCGATGAGCGACTCGCCGCCGGTCAGCTCGACGGTTAAGTGCCCGGCCGGACGCGCGGCGCCGGCCGCTTTGGGGGCAAGACCGGCAGCCAGGCTCTCGGCTCGCGCCGCGATTTCCGGGTTCGAAAGCTCGAGCATCCGCAGTACGGGAACCTCGGCATAGTCGCGTTTTACGTAGGCAAGGAGCGTGGCTTCAAGCGCCGCGTAGGTGAGCTTGTCCACGCGCAAGGCGCGAAAAAGCGAATTGCCGCGCATTCTCCGGACGAGGTCTTCGCGGCCGCTCAGGATGCCCGCCTGAGGCCCTCCGAGCAGCTTGTCGCCGCTGAAGGTCACTACCGCGACGCCGGCCCGCAGGCTGTCGAGCACCATGGGTTCGTTGTGGATGCCCACCCGGCGGAGGTCGAACAACACTCCGCTGCCCAGGTCTTCCATGACGGGCAGCTTGTATTTGGCCGCGAGCCTGACCAGTTGTTCGAGGCCGGGCTGCCCGGTGAAGCCCGTGATTTCGAAGTTCGAGCGATGGACCCGCAGCAACAACCGGGTGCGTTCGGTGATGGCGCGTTCATAATCTTCGATTCGCGTGCGGTTGGTGGTGCCCACTTCGCACAGGGTGGCGCCGGACTTTGCCATCACATCGGGAATGCGAAAGGACCCGCCAATTTCAACCAGCTCCCCGCGCGAGACGATCACCTCGCCCCCTTCGGCCAGCGTGTTGAGCGCAAGCAGGACGGCGGCGGCGTTGTTGTTGACAACGATCGTAGAGATCGAAAAGCTCCGGCGTCCGGCTTGCTCGGTCCCGAACGAAGGGGGCACCGCATCAGAAAGCAACTTGCGAAACAAGCGGTCCACGTGCTCATCCCGCTTGCCGCGCTCGCCGGAGTCCAGATTGAGTTCCAGGTTCGAGTAGGCTTCCGAGGTCTCGCGGACATGCGCAATTGCCCCCCCGGAGAGCGGCGCACGCCCCAGATTCGTGTGCAGGATCACGCCCGTCGCGTTGATGACCGCCTTCAGGGAAGAGCTCAGCGCGCGGCCGAGTTCGGTTCTGACCGCAGCCTGGATTCCCGCAATCGAGGTCCGCAGCCGGCCGCTGTCGAGGCGGCCGGCGGCAATTTCCTCCCGTATGCCTTCGAGCACGGCGCGGCAGGCATCGACGGCGGCAGACCTGCCTGCCTCCTCGGCACAGGCGGCAATTTCGGGCTCGCGCAGCAAGTCGTCGACCGACGGCAGCGCGCGGTAGAGTGCATCGGAGGCAGACGGCGTCATCTGCCGAGGATTATCACATCTGACGATCGCTTCAAACCAGATTTATGATCCGTGCGCCTCCGCAGCCGATCACCCCGTAAGCGATTCAACCGACTTCAACCAGACCATAGGTCTTCTGCCACCGGGTCCGCAGGTGAGAGAGGGCGCGGTCGATTTCGGCCTGAGAGATTTCCTCATTCGGGCCGGAGAGCACCTCGGCGGCCGCTTTCTTTGCGAGTTCGAGCAGCGCACGGTCCCGGACCAGATTGGCTACCCGGAAACTCGGCAAACCCGCCTGGCGCGTGCCGAAGAACTCCCCCGGACCGCGCATTTCGAGGTCCAGTTCGGCAATTTCGAAACCATCCGTCGTGCGTACCATGGCATCGAGCCGGCGCTCCGCGTCCTCGGAAAGCCTGCCGCTGGTCATCAGAATGCAATAAGACTTGGCCCGGCCGCGCCCGATCCGGCCGCGCAGTTGATGAAGCTGGGCAAGACCAAAGCGTTCCGCGTGCTCGATCACCATCACCGTGGCATTCGGAACGTCCACCCCGACCTCGATGACCGTGGTCGAAACCAGAATTTGCACTTTGCCTTCGTGGAACAAGCGCATGACCCGGTCCTTCAAGTCCGGTTCCATCCGACCGTGCAGAACGGCCACGTTCAGGTCGTGGAATTGCGTCCGGCTGAGTTCGGAATACATCTTCATGGCCGCTTTGAGATCGGTTTCCTGGCTCTCGTCGATCAGGGGATAGACGACGTAGGCCTGATGGCCGCAACAGACCTGCTTGCGCACAAACTGCCAGACTTCGTCGGCGCGCTCGTCTCGGACCTGGCGGGTAAGGATCGGCGTGCGCCCGGGCGGCATTTCATCGAGAATGCTGCGCTCGAGATCGCCATAGAGCGTCAGCGCCAGCGTGCGCGGGATGGGGGTGGCGGTCATGACGAGGACGTCCGGTTCGCGGGAATTGGTCGGGTCTCGCCCGGGTCCATCGCCATTCGGCAAAGGCCCCGCCGCAGGCAAGGCCGTCCCCTGGGCATCCATTTTCTCTTCGCTTTTCTTCATCAATTTGAAGCGCTGCAGCACGCCGAAGCGATGCTGCTCGTCGACGATCACCAGCCCGAGCCGGTGAAATTCCACTTGGTTTTCGATCAGCGCGTGCGTGCCAATGACCAGTTGCGCGTTGCCTTGCGCAATGTGGCGGCGGGTATCGCGCTTGCGGTCGTCTTCGAGCGATCCGGTGAGCAGGACCATTCGATAGCCGGAAGGCTCGAGAAGGCGGCGGGCGGAGAAGAAGTGCTGCTGGGCAAGAATCTCGGTCGGGGCCATCAACGCCACCTGATAGCCGTTTTCAATGGCGATGATTGCGGCTTCGAGGGCGACCAGGGTTTTGCCCGAGCCCACGTCGCCCTCGAGCAGGCGCCGCATGGGGTGGGGCTTCTCCATGTCCCCGGCGATCTGCTTCAGGGCGCATTTCTGCGCCTCCGTGGGGTGAAAGGGCAGGATTTTCTTGATCGCCTCCCGCACTCGATCGTTCAGCTCAAATGGAATTCCGGTTTGCGCTTTCTGCCCGCGCCGCTTCCGCTCGAGACCCAGCTCAAGAAAAAACAGCTCTTCGAATATCAGGCGAATCTGGGCTGGCGTCCGCCGGGCTTGCAGAGTTTCGAGGCTTTCCCCCGCGTCGGGCCAATGAACTTTCCAGAGGGCCTCGCGCAGGCTCGGGAGGTTCAGGCCCCGCCGAACGACTGCCGGCATGGTTTCCGGCAACTCGGGCGTGAGGTTTTCAAGCGCCCGGTGGATGGTTCCCCGAAACCAGCGTGAAGTGAGCCTTCCCTGCCCGGCCGATTCATACCCGGCCGATTCATAGACGGGAACGATGCGGCCGATCTCGAGCGACTCTCGAGCCTCCCCGTCGCCGAGAATCTCAAATTGCGGCTGCACCAGTTCGAGAGCGCCCCGGTTTTCATTGACCTTCCCGTAGAGCGCGACCACTTGCCCGGGCTGGAACTTATCGGTTAAATAAGCGCCATGGAACCAGATGCAGCGGAGCCGGGAGCGCCCCTGACGGGCGGTCATTTGAAAGATCGGCTTGCGCCGGGTGCGCAGCAGGCCGCTGGTCCGAACCTCGGCGATGACGGTCGCCATCTCTCCCGGCCGCAGCTCGGCGATCGAGCGCGGATTGATGCGGTCTTCGTAGCGGAACGGCAGATGATGCAGGAGGTCCTCGACGGTGTGGATCCCCTTCGCGGCCAGGACTTCCGCCAGCTTTGGGCCGACTCCTTTTACGTACTGCACTGCGGTGGAGGGTTCGAGCATCTGAAGGGATGGTAACAAATGCAGAAACGCAGCCAGGATTTCCGGTGTCTAGACCAGCTAGGGTGAATTTCGTTCAATCTCTCGTCGCCGTGCTCGCGGGCAACCTCGTGTACTTCCTGCTGATGCCTCACCTGCCGCCGGCGGCGCGGCACAACCCGATGAACTTCGACCTCGGGGTGCTTGTGGATTTCTGGTTCTGTCTGGTGTTTCTGGGAGCGATCAAGACCTTCTGGAGGCGGCGCGAGAGGTCGCGCACCGAAGAGCCCCGGCGATAAGCCCGCCCATCGATCAGGCGGCGACGAGATCCTCTCCCGGAACGAAGCTCAAATCTCGGGTGTCCTGGGATTGAGCCACTGCTTCAACTCCCGGTTGATCTCCTGCTGTTCGACTCCGAGGTCCCGCTTCCATTGTTCCAGGTCTCTTTCGGCCTCGCCCTGATGCTTGCGGACATCTTCCCGCAGCTGCCTCTTGGCCTCCTCCATCTCGCGGTTGGCCTTCGTCTGGGCGGCGCGAAGTTCGGGAACCAGTTGGGCGATCCGGCTGCCTTCCTCGGCCAGTTGGGCGCAGGAGGCCGAGCGAACCCGGTCGCAGCTCGCAAGAGAGCCTGATCGCCGCGGCTCGGGCAGCGCCAGGTTCAGGGTCTGCTCGCGGTGATCGCGGATGACGACCACGGCGGCCTTGTTTGCCTGGCGTTCGCGGAGCAGACGGCTGAAATCGCTGCAGTCGTTCACCGGCGCGCCGTTGACCTTCACGATCACGTCGCCGGCGCGAAAGCCTGCCTGCTCGGCGCGGCTGCCCTTTTCGACCGAGCGAATGAGGACGCCGTTTCCCCCCTTCACGCCAAAAAACTCGCCCAGCTGGGGCGTGAGGTTTTCAACCATCATTCCGCTGTTTCTGGGCGAATGGATCACCACCACCGAAGGAACGTCAACCTCCGGCATGTTGATGGGAGGAATGTGAATCGCGGGAATGTGGATCGGCGGGATGTTGATATTGTAGCCGTGGTCGTCCAGGCCGCGTTCGGCCAGCTGCACCTTGAGCGTCATCGGCTGCCCGTCGCGAACGATGCCCACCGTGACGGTCCGGCCGGCCGGGATCTCGTGTATGACCCGGCGCAGCTGCTCTTCGCTTTCAATCTGCTGCCCGTTGATCGCCAGGATCACATCGCGCTCTTTCATGCCCGCTTTGCCGGCAGGCGCATCCTGGTCGACCATGGTGACCTCGACGCCGCTCTCTTCTTTGAGGTGCAGTTCGGACACGCGGTCCGCGGTGATGTTGCGGGTATCGACTCCCAGATACGATCCCCCTTCTTCGCCAAGAAGGGCGTTCGGCTGATTTTCGGGCTGCGCCTTCGACGCGATGGGCAGAAGAAATCCCATCGCCAGCACTGCCACGGAGAAAGTATTCCTAGTCATGGGTCACCCTGCTCCAACTACTGAGCGCGTCGAATATAAATATTGCCCATCGTGGTGCGAATCTTCAGTACCGGGCCCCCGCCGTTCAGGCTGCCTTCGGCGGAAACAAACTTCGGCTCCCACTGACCGCCTTCGGAAGAGACTCGTATTTCCGGGAAATCGCTCTGGATGCGGTGTCCGCTCGCGGCCTCAATGCTGGCGCGCAGCGTGACATGCATGGCGGGCGCCAGATAGACGGTGACATCGCCGGTTGCCGTCTCCAGCTGTGAATCCGGCGCGCCGGAGGATGCAACGAACTTGGCGATGATCGTCCCGGCGCCGGTTTCAACGTGGGCCGCCGGCACGGCATTAAGCTCAATGCTGCCCCCGCCGGTCTCGGCTCGAACCAGGCCGGTGGCGGAGTTGAGCCTCAAGCTGCCTCCTCCGGTCTGCATGGTGGCTTCGCCGGCCACCTCGCCCAGCTCAATACTGCCGCCGCCGGTTTCCGCCTTCACCTGCCCGGCGCACTTCTCGACGTGAATGCTACCGCCGCCGGTTTCGAGCGACGCGCCCTGCGAACCGGAGTCGAGAACAACATTTCCCCCGCCGGTTTCTGCGACCACCCTGCCCCTGGCCGAGCCGATGTGAATCTGCCCGCCGCCGGTCCGGACCTTCACCTCGCCGCCGACATTGCCTACATCAATGGTGCCGCCGCCGGTCTCGGCGTTGATCGCGCCGCCGATCTCATCCAGATGAATGCCGCCGCCGCCGCTTTCCGACTCCAGGCGGCCGGAGATTCCCGTAGTCACAACTTCGCCGCCCTCGGTTTCGATCTTCACCAGATCCATGCCGCGCGGCGCCGTGACCGTCAGTTCGGAGCTGAACCGGTGTGGACGGCCGCCTTCCCACTCGCCCACAATCCAGGCCGTGTCCCCGCGCACATAGGAACTGATCTTGTAGGACTCGAACTCGCGGCGGGCGCGTTCTTCCGAAGACGCATGGGACGTACTGCGGACCACGTAGCTGATTCCCTCGGCACCGCCTCCGGCGACTCTCACGGCGCCCGTTTCCAGCCTGATGTGAAGACTGTGCGCGCCCGCGAGCGAACCGTTGACCACATGAGTCCAGTTGCTGCCCTCTTTCTGTACGGAACCCTGCTGAGCGACGCACAGCGTCGAAACGAGCGCGGCCGCGAGTCCGAGTCTGGCGAGTGGCGTGGGCATGGTCGGGTTCTTCTCCTGCTCCTTCAATTCATTTCCGGCAACTGGGCCAGCAGATTGCGCGCCTGGGAGCGGATGTAGCGGTTCTCGTCTTTTGCCGCCAGGCGCTCGAGCACAATGCGCACGCTGCTGTCCGCGCGCGCCGGCTCGAGCAGGCGCAGGGCCTCGATGCGCAGGCCGGGGTTTGCGTCCGACATGAGAGACTCGAGCACGGCATCGCGGACCTCGACATCGCCCTTCACGTACGGGCCCAGGCCTTCCAGGGCCTTCAGGCGCACGCCCGTATTCGAGTCGTAGCGCAGAGCGTAGAGCAGGGCTTCCCGCACATGCTGGTTGTTCGGCTGCTGCGTAAGCAGATCGACGGAGTCCATGCGCACGCCCGCGTTGAAATTATTCCGCGCCGCATACAAGAGAAGCTGCTGTACATTCGCGTCGCCCAGCGAGCCGCGCAGTTCCTGGGGAGAAACCGCGTCGTATTTGATGGTGACCTCGTTCGATCCCGGCTGCTGCACGATAGAGCTGACGCCGCTGATGGAGGCCAGGGCAGGGGCGGGAGAATTCGGTGCGGGCAAGGGCGCGAAGGGAGTCTTCACCAATTTGTAGGTTGCGCCGATGCCCCCGGTGAAACCCGCGATGAAAATCGCCGCTGCCAGCGCAGGATGAAAGCGAACCTGATTCAGCCAATGCACGGGATCGAAGATGAATCGCGACCACCACCCGCCCTGTTCCGCCGATTCGAGCGCCTCCTCCAGCCGCATCCGCGAGGCGGTGAGAAGGCCGGGGCCGGGCTCCCGCACCGGTGCGGCCGAAAGGTCCGCGCGGAACTTCCGGGTTGTTTCGAGCTCCGCCGCGCAATCCCGGCAGCGCACGACGTGCTGCTCCAGTTCGTGACGAGCGTCGTCGGCGAGCTCGTCATAAACATAGAGCAGCACGTTCTGTTGCACCCATTCGCAGTTCATAGCACCCTCTGTGCCGCGAGAAACATCTCCTGATCTCCTGTTGCATTCGACGTTCCGGCGTTCGCCGCCGGAGCTGTCTTCACCGGCCGCGCGCGGCGGCCGCAGCCTTTAAACCATCCAGACCGAGACCCCCTCGTTCACCGCATCTCCGCGAGGCTGGCGCGCAGCTTCTGCGTCGCCCGGAACAGCGTGTTCTTCGCGGTTTCCTCGGTCGTGTTCAGCATTTCGCCGACGGTCCGCAACTTCAGTCCCTGATAGTGCTTGAGCTCAAAGACCATGCGCTCGCGCGGAGTCAGCTTCTCGAGCGCCCGGTGGATCTTCGTGCCCAGCTCGCGGCGCATGAGATCCCGTTCCGGGTTTGCGCTCGAGCGCCCGTCCGCCACCTGCGCCAGCACGTCGTAAACCTCCCCGTCGGGATCGGTCGAAACCGGCGCCTCTTCCTTCCGCACCTGCTTCTTGCGAATGCTGTCGAGGCACAAATTGGTGACGATGCGATAAATCCAGGTATAGAACGAGCACTCGAACCGGAAACGCCCGATGTTCTTGTAGGCCTTCAGGAACGCGTCCTGGTAAATGTCCTGCGCCTCGTGCTCGGACCCGGTCAGATGCAGGGCCAGCCGCAGCACCGCCTGATCGTAATGGCGGACCAGCTCTTCAAACGCAGCCCGGCTGCCGCGCTGCGCCTCGCGCACCAGAAGCGTGTCGTCGATTCTCTGACTTAACATGTGGGCCGGGTCTCGGGCACCCCATTGGCCGCGATCGGCGCCGTCCGGGGTGAGCGCTGGAAATGGCTGCGTTGGTGTCGTTTCTCGAAGCTCAGGGCACACCCGGCCGGCGAGCGAGTGGCATGCACGTCGCCGAACACTCTCCGCGTCCCCGGTTGCGCCTTTCCGGGCCGCGACCGGATGGGGAGAGCACTTGCCAACCGGAAATTGTACAGCCCACGCATCGGCCGGCATCTCGGATGTCCTCGATTCGGCCCGGGGATACCGCCCCCGGACACAACGAGATAGACGGGGAAGGGCGGGTTTCGTAAGCGGAGAAATTGGGGGCTATCGCCTGGCCTCGAGCACGGAACTCCGCGCCGGCCCGGGTTCCGGGGGGGTCGGGCTCAGGGCCGTGCGCCTGTGATGGGCACGACGGCCCGGTTCACGATTGCGGGATCGTCGCGAAGCTTGATGTAAAGCGTATTGCCCTTGGGCGGAGGGATATTGAGAGCCGCCTGTACAAACCCGTCGGGCACACTGACCGAGCTCGAGAAATCCGGGTCCGCGCTGACAGCGTCGAGCAGGAACAGCTTGTCGCCGCTTAAAGTGCACCGGCTCTCGAACTCGGGTTTGTTCTCCGGAGCGGCGCCCGCTTCAAGACCCTTCTGGGCGGAGCGGGCCGCATCCGCCGGCTCTGGATTTTTTGGAACTGCGGCGGCTCCGGACTCGACCTTCGGCGCCGCATCCGGCTGCACTGCGGATTGGGCCGCAAGCGACGAGCTTTCGCCGGGCGCCGGGCTCTTTCGCTCGCCCGCTGCTCTGACGTCTGCCGGAGGCGTGCAGCGCACGCCCGTCAGCGCCGGAACCCGCACCAGGTTCGCGAGCGGCTGCCAGTCGCCTTCGACCCCCTCGGTGCTCACGGCGCGAAATTTCAGCGGCCCAAACGCCGCCGGACCGAGCAGCTTCATCGGATCGAGCACCGCGAAGACGGTCTTGGCGTCTTGCGGGGTCAGGTTGCCGTCCTTTTCGCTCAGTAGCGCGTGAAACGATCCATCGAAGGTGGCAACTTCGATTTTTTCCGCCGGCGCAAACGTCTCCGGCACCTGCGTTTTCAAAAAGAAGCTCAGCCGGCCGGCCTGCGGCAGTTCGTCGGGATTGCTCATCTGGATCACGGCGGCCGGGCCCGGGTTTTCGACCTGCACGCTCTTGGTCAATAACGTCAACCGGGGCCGCGCGCTCGCGATCCTCGTATTCAAGTCGAGGGTGCGCCCGTCTTTGAGCACCACCTGAGCCGCCAGAGAGGCTTCGGCCGTCAGTCTTGTGGCGGCCGCCGGGTCTTTGGTGGCGAGCTTCAGCTCGTCGTGCTCGTTCGAGCGGGAAAGATTGTCCGGCAGGAACGCTATGCCCCCCAGTTCGAGCTTTGAAACCTGGTCCAGCCGGGTTCCACGCAGGGTGCCCGCCAGGTCGCCGGCGTGAAGGTCAAACGAGTCCAGTCTTGCGGCTTCGGCATACGTATGCAGAGGCAGGGTATCGACAGCGTTCAGGGCAAACTTTTTCACCAGCATGCGAAGCGAACCGGCCTTCGAATTTTCCAGGGGGACCTTCACCTCGATCTCGCCCGGCTTCGCGGATTTCCACGCTGCCGGGCCGGTCTTGCCGTTCTCGTTTTCGATCAGCACTTCGCTTACGCAGCAAGCGTCGGGAGATTCAAGATGCAGGGTATCTTCGCGGCCGACGACGAGGGCGCTCGCATCCTTCGAGGCCACCACCCACGGAGAGGTGCGCGAGGTCCTCAGGCGGAACTGCGGGCCATCGAACGAACGAAACCCCCAGGAGGCCCGCAGAACCGCAAAGGCTTCGCCGTCGAGAGACTTCGCATCCATCGCTCCGGTCTGAATCACGAAGCCCCCCCGGGCCGCATCCGGCTGCGCCGGCAGATCGATCGCCCGCCCGGATTTCGGTTCGATATGGAGCACGAAGTTGTGCGCCAGGGAGGTGGCAAAGGCGAGCGGAGCTCCTTCGGCGGGCAATACCAGGTCAGGCTTATTGGCACAAAAGATCTGGGTTGGATCGACGGCCTTGAGCGGAGGCGGGACCGCCGCATGCACCGGGGGCAGCGCCATCACCAGAACCGACTTGGGATTGCGGAACGAAGGCGGGTTGTTCAGGTGCAGATTGAGATCGTCTTTTTTCGGCAGCGCCAGCGCGGGGATGTACTGGTATTGCGCCGTATGGGCGGTGCCGAGAATCCGCACGACGTCGACGACCGCGCCCACATAGGGACTGTAATACCCGGCTTTGGCCGTCGGCGTGGCGCTCAGCTGGGTGAGCAAATCGGTGGAAGGGCCCGAGGTCAGCGTCGATACCATGTTCTGGCTGTGCTGATCGTCGAGCACCAGCTGGTCCGTATTCTGCGTGAGGCAGGACATCTGCTGCGCGGTTGGCTTATCGAAACAGTCGTGATCGAGCTTCATGTTGAGGCTGCGCGCCAGCAGCGTCGTGCGGGTCTTGAGCTCCTCCGGATCGGTGACAGAGGTCTCGCGAACGGCTTCGAGGTAGGCATCGAGGCGCGAGCGGTCCAGGCTCAACTGCTCGAGGTCCTGGGAGGCCCGCACGAACGAGCCGGGCTTGCCGCGCACCGCCGCCCGCAGGGTCGGAAATCCTCCGCCCGTCTCCGGAGCCAGCAGGACTACGGCCTGTTCGGCCTCCGCCGGGACGGTCACGAAAATGCCTTCGTCGCGGACCGGCTTCGTCCAGGTTTCTGCGCGCGTGAACCAGTTTTCGGGCGGCGGATTCGTGGCCCCGCGCAGGAACACTACCACCATCAGGTAGTGGACGGACTGGCTGTCGGGGAGGTCGGGATGAATCCAGAGCCGGTCGCCGACCTCGAGGTTCGGCACCTGGGCGATGGGCAGAGTTACGCCGGCGCGCTCGACATGGACCTGAACCTTGGGACCCATCAGGTCGAAGGCCGCGTTATCGGCGCGCGCGCCGGAGGCCGCAAAAATCACGAGGAGAGCGCCCACAGCGGCAGGGATGGCGTTCAAAGCAGACCGCACGGTTGTCAGAGAGACTTCTCCCGGTTCCTGAGATGCTGGATTTCTGTCTCCTATGCTAACCAGTCGCGATGGTTGACAGCAATAGCCGTGGAGAGGGAAAAATCGCGCGCAATTCAGGACCTATTTCGAGACATTCGCGCGAGGATTTCCGTCAATCAGTTCAATACGGTTGCCGAAGGGATCGTGAATGTGGCAGCGCCGAACCCCGGAAATGTCCCGGGCTTCGCGCGCCTCGATTCCCGCCGCGCGCAGCTTCGAGACCAGGCCCGCGTAGTCGGCCGAGTTGAGGGCGGGATGGGCCTTCTGGGCGGGCCGAAAATCGCGCTCGATTCCCAGATGGATGGCCACCGCCCCGCTTTCGAACCAGCAGCCGCCGCGCGGTGCGAGCTCCCGGGGTTTTCCCACCTCGCGCATGCCGAGCAGATCTCGATAGAACCTGCGCGCCGCCTCTTCTTCTCCCGAAGGCATGGCGAGTTGAACATGGTCAATGGCGGTGAACGGCGGTTTCACGGATCCAGACTGATTCTAGCGGACCTGATTCCAAGCGGACAACGGGGAACTGCCGGACGGCGCCCCGTCCGCTGGTAACATCTGTGGTCTGTGCTTCTCGAACTCAAGGATCTCAGCGTAGAGTTTCCCCGGGCGGCGAAGCCCCTGGTGGCGGTTCGCGAGGTCGCTTTCGGCATTCGATCGGGAGAAGTTCTGGGCCTGGTGGGAGAATCCGGTTCCGGTAAATCCGTCGCCTCGCTCGCGATCATGCGGCTGCTGCCTTCTGACGCCAGGGTCCGGGGCGAGATCCGCTTCGGGGAAAACGGTGCCTCCGAGAATCTTCTCTCCCTGGACCCCGAGTCCATGCGCTCCCTGCGCGGTTCGGCAATCTCCATGATCTTTCAGGAGCCGATGACCGCCCTGAACCCGGTCATGCGCGTAGGCGAGCAGATTGCCGAGGCGGTGCGCGCCCACCACCCGGTTTCGAAGCGGGAATCGTGGCGCCGCGCCGTGGAAGCCCTGGGCGAGGTCCGCATCGCGGAGCCCGAAAGCCGCGCGCGGGATTACCCCCACCAGCTCTCGGGAGGAATGCGCCAGCGGGTGGTGATCGCCATCGCCATCGTAAACCGGCCTCGCCTGCTGATTGCCGACGAGCCGACCACGGCGCTCGACGTCACCATCCAGGCGCAGATTCTCGATCTTCTCGGCAGCCTGCGGGGAAAATTCGGCCTCACCATGCTTTTTATCTCCCACGATCTCGCCCTGGTCGGAAAAGTCGCCGACCGGGTTGCGGTCATGTATGCGGGAAGTCTGGTGGAACTGGGGTCGCGCGAAGCCATCTTTCGCGCCCCCGCGCACCCCTACACGCGCGGGCTTCTTCAAGCCGCGGCGACATTAAAAACCGACCGGCGCCAGCCGTTGAGAACCATTGAGGGAGCCGTTCCTTCGCTCGAGGCGATGCCTCCAGGGTGCCCTTTTGAACCGCGCTGCGATCTGCGCATTCCCGATTGCCGCCGGGCCCTGCCGCCCTGGGTCGAAGTTGGCCCCGGCCACTCGGCAAGGTGTCCGGTGGTAAATCCCCGCTTGAGCTTATAATCCCCCATTGCGCATCCTGCTTCTCAGCGACATTCACAGCAACCTTGAAGCTCTCGAAGCCTGTCTGACCGCGGCCCCGGCGCACGATGCCGCCGTGAACCTCGGCGACGTCGTCGGCTACGGCGCCAGCCCCAATGAAGTCAGCCGGGCGGTGCGGGAGTTGGGCGGGACGTTTGTGCGCGGCAATCACGACAAAGTGGTGGCGGGCATCGACAGTGCGGAGGCCTTCAACCCGATCGCCGGCCTGGCTGCAGCCTGGAATCGCGAGCAGCTCGCCGCGGACCACCTGGACTGGCTGCGCGCCCTGCCCAAGGGACCGGTCATGGCGGACGGCTTCGGGGGCCAGTATGTGCACGGCGCCTCCGACGACGAAGACCGCTACGTGATCACGCTCGAAGACGCCGTCCAACAACTCCGGCAGGCCAGCGTTGGCCTCACCTTCTTCGGGCACACCCACATTCAAGGCGGATTTGCCTTTCACCGAGGCCTGGCGCTCGACCTCATTCCCGAGTACTCTAGCGTCGGAAAGCCGGAAACCTGGGACTTTCAGCTGGAGTCGGACGTGACCTATCTGATCAATCCCGGATCGGTCGGGCAGCCGCGAGACGGCGATTGGCGCGCAGGGTTTGCGGTTTTCGACTCGGACACGCGCGTTGTGACATTTTGCCGCGCGCCTTACAACCTGCGCCTGGCGCAGCAGAAAATCTTCGACGCGAACCTGCCCGTGAAGCTGGGGACAAGACTGGCTGCGGGAAGATGAACGCGGTCGCCGATCCGGAACTGCAGAGGACTCCAGGAAACGGCACCGTCCTCAACCTGGCCGAGTCCACAATCCCGGCTAACATGTAAAATCTAGAGTCCATGACCCGTCCGGTCACCTATCTCATCGCCCACACCGACGGCGGCGCGCGGGGCAATCCCGGGCCGGCCGGCTATGGCGTGGTCATTCACGATTCCCAGGGAAACAAGGTCGCGTCTCTCAGTCAGTATCTCGGCCGCCAGACCAACAATTTTGCCGAGTATCAGGCGCTGATCGCGGCGCTCGAATATGCTTGCGGGCACCAGACCAAGGCCCTCAAGGTCGTCAGCGACTCCGAACTTATGGTGCGCCAGATCGAAGGAGCCTATCGAGTGAAGGAGCCGACGCTCAGAGAGCTGCACGGGCGGGCGAAGGACCTGATTGCGCAGCTCGACTGGTTTGAAATCGCGCATGTCTTGCGCGGGCGCAATCGCGAGGCCGACGAACTCGCTAACGCCGCGATGGACAAAGGTCCCGGACGGGTGCCGTCGCGCGCGCCGTCTTCGAACCCGGTCCAGCAGGAATTTGAGGGTGTCGTACGCCAGGGAAAGATCGAGCTGCTCGATGGAGCTCTGCCGGAGGGAACTCCGGTCCAAGTCAGAGTCAAACGGTGATCGACGGAGCCGGGGAATACGGAGCGCCGAGCGGAAGGTTTATGGGTAGCATTACGTGATTGAACCGCGTAAAGAGTCCCCCGCCTTTAGAATTCTGAGTGGCATTGGATGAAGGTAAAGCTCCTATCTCGTCATCAACCCGCCAGGGTCCTATCCGGGCTGCATGAGTCTGCGGAGGCGCGGGGCGCGTCTCACTGGACGTTCTGGCAGAGAACCGTCCTGCAGCTCTCGAAATCTCGAGCCTGCGAGATGTCGCAGGTTGCCCGCTTTGCATGGGCCACGTTGTGCTGGAACATAGCGGTGGTCCTGTGGGGCGCCTACGTGAGGGCGACCGGTTCGGGCGCTGGCTGCGGCAATCGATGGCCCCTCTGCGGCGGCGACCTTCTCGGAGCAGGCGCAAGAGGACAAACCCTTGTCGAATTCACACACCGGATGACCAGTGCGGTCTCGCTGCTCGTGGTGACCGGTCTCGTGGTCTGGTGCTGGCGCGCAACCGGGAAGCGCGACTGGGCCCGCTATTCGGCCGTTCTTGCCGCCATATTCCTGGCGAATGAAGCGCTGCTCGGAGCTGCGCTGGTCCTGTTGAAGCATGTGGCCTATGACAATTCCGCCGGCCGGATTCTCTTTCTCTGTCTGCACCTCGGCAACACGCTTCTGCTGCTCGGGTCGCTGTCGCTCACGGCGGTCTGGCTGTCGAATGGCGACAGAAGGTTTCGTTTCCGTCGCAACTGGCGGGAAGCCGGCTTGGTTGGCGCGGGCCTTCTCGCCACCATGCTGACGGGAATCACCGGCGCGGTGGCGGCCCTGGCCGATACCCTGTTTCCATCCCCATCCCTGCGCTTGTCGCTGACCGAAGATTTTGGTTCCGCCACACCTCGCCTCCTGCACTATCGCCTTATCCACCCCGCAGCGGCCCTGATCGCTGCGGCTTACCTTCTGTGGATTGTCTTCCGAAGCTCCGCGGGGGGAAACCGGCTCTCCCGATCGGCAACCGCTCTAGTCGTCTCCGTGCTGGCGCAGGTCGGTGTGGGCATCGCGAATGTATTGCTTCTCGCTCCGGTTTGGCTCCAGATCGTCCATCTCTTCGTGGCCGACGTGCTGTGGGCGCTGCTGGTGGTGGTCTCGGCCGACCTCATACTGGAACGCGCCGGCATGGACGAGAGCCATGCTCCGGCCAGCCTCGTAGAGGAATGCCGGGAAAGTTGAAGCGGGACCCCGGAGACAGCCGCCCCGGGTAAGATGGCTCTTTTCAAGGCGGAACCAACCACGCCGGTCACTCTACCCGACCGGGTTCACCAGGGCGCCCGCGCCTTCGACCCGCACTTCCACTCGATCTCCCGCCTCGAGCGGACCCACGCCGGCGGGGGTTCCGGTCGCGATGAGGTCCCCGGGAACGAGGGTCATGACCTGCGCGATGAAGCGGATCACGCGATCGAGCGGGAAGATAAAATCGCGAGTGTTCCCCTTCTGCTTCAGGTTTCCGTTCACCCGCACTTCCACCTCGACTCCCTTCCATGGATCGAGGGTGTCGACCACGAACGGGCCCGCCGGGCAGAACGTGTCGAAGCCCTTCCCGCGCGTCCACTGAGCGTCCTTTTTCTGCAAATCGCGCGCGGTGACGTCATTGACGCAGGTGTAACCAAGTATGTATGGCCTGACATCCTCATCCTCCGGGAGATTCCTGCATCGTCTGCCGATCACGACGCCCAACTCTCCCTCGTGGTCGACCCGGCTCGAAATCCCGGGGCGGACGATCGTCTCCCCCGGGGCCAGAAGCGACGAGGGCGGCTTCAGAAAAATCAGCGGCTCCGGCGGCTCCTCGTTGCCGAGCTCCCGGGCGTGCTCGCGATAGTTTCGTCCCACGCAAACAATTTTTGTCGGCTCGACCACGGCCAACAGCGCGGCCCCGGCAAGGGGAATGGGGGAAATCTTCTGCGCTCCCCGCTCGAAGTCCTTCTCCGGAAGTGTGCGGAGAACTCTTGTGATCTCGTCGTTGCCGGCGACGGTCTCAATCAGACCATACTGAGGTATTCCTTCGTGTTCGAAGCGGCAGTATTTCATGGTAGAAAGGTGATGAATTGCCATCCGCAGCAGCCAACAAACCCGGGCCGAGCGGGGAAAGCCGGGCAGTCGAATGCTGATTCTGACCGAGCGCCCATAGCAGGACGTCTCGCTTCGCGTCCAGCATACTCGAAATCACCCATTGGCGATTGGACTTGTAGTTCCTCCCAGCAGAGGGAAATATCCGCCCGCAACGAGAGCCTGCCGGAGGGGCGCAAACACGACCCGAACCTTGAAGTCCGCTACCGGGCGCGGCTGCCGAGCCCAGCCGGCGTCTTCCGTTCGATAGGGCTGGGATGGATTACCGGGGCAGCCGACGAAAGACATTGCGGACCAGGGCATACGATCCCCAGATCTGCAGATCGCGGGGCGTGTCGGCGGGAAGGTTTCAGGGCACGCTCCCTTCCGCCTCTGCCGACCGCGGGCTCTCGTTTCCCCGCACATCGACGGCTGAAATCGAATAGAGATACCGGCGGCCGGAGACCACGTCCGGGTCGCGAAAAGCGGGGGTTTTAACCAGATCGGGGTTGATCTTCACGGCCTCGCCGCCCTGCTCGCGCCGGTACACGTTGTATCCGGAGAGGTCGCTTTCCCGGTTCGCATTCCACACCAGATCGATGAATGGATTCCCGGGGCGGCCGGAGGAAGCGGCTTCGAGTCCGGCGGGCGTCGCAGGCGGAAAGACATCGCGGGCAGCGATTCGCACCGGTCGAGTGTCCTCGCCTTCGACCCCGGCGGTCGTTCCACCAGCCTGTCCGACGAGGGTCACGATGGTCACGCGGTATTCGTAAGTCCTTTCCCATTCAAAGCCGGTATCCACGAGCGTCGGATTCCCAGCTCCGAGCGGAAGCTCGCCGGCAATCGACTCTTTGCCACTCTGAACGTCGCGGCGATAGACGCGGTAGTTGAACCCGAGTTCAGGCCCGGTTTCGGGCGCCGGCACTCGATCCCACGCAAGCGTAACGCCTTCGCCCGACAGATGCGCAGTCAAGCCGCCGGGCGGAGGGAGAGTTGGCGCGGCCGGCACTTGCACCTGATTGGACAGACCCGCGCTCCTTCCATAGGAATTCAGGACGGAGACGGCGTAGACAAGGTTCCGCGTGGGCGCCTCCAGTCCGAGAGCCGGCGGGAGCTGGTCGGTGTAGGCGGCCGGGGGAATGCCCGTCCCCCCGGAGGGTCGCGCGCGCGCGTGGAACCGCCTGCGGGAAGTCGATTGCGCAGCGGGCGTGGGTTTTTCCGCAAGCGGCTGTCCGCACTCGCGCAGCTGGGGATTGAACCCGCGGCAGATTCGCGTCGGGCCGACGCGGCGGAAGGCGTGGTGGTCCGTGGTTTCAGTCGGAACCGACCAGGTAAGTCGAACCGCGTTTCCCTTGCGGACGGCCCTGAGGTCCCGCACGGGCCGCGCCAGTTCGAGCGACGGAGGCTCCGGAATGCCCGGCGCTCCGCAGCCTGCGGCCACGACGGCCGCCAGAGCGCACACCGCCATCTGCCATCTGCATTTGCCCGCGTCTATCAATGCGCAAAGACTAACAGAAGGGAAAAACGGGCTCGGGGGAGGCTGGGCCTCCCCTCAAATCCGCACAGAAATCAAAGGATGTAACGGCTCAGGTCCTGGTCCTTGACGATATCGGAGAGCATCTTGCTGACGTATTCCGAGTCCACGCGGATCAGCTCGCCTTTTTTTTCCGGAGCCGAGAAGCTGATCTCATCGAGCACGCGCTCCATGATGGTATGCAGCCGGCGCGCACCGATGTTCTCGGTGCCCTCGTTCACGCGGAAGGCGAAGCGCGCCACCTCTTCGAGCGCGTCCTGGGTGAACTCGAGCTTCACCCCCTCGGTTTCGAGCAGGGCCGTGTACTGTTTGACCAGCGAAGACTTGGGCTCGGTCAGGATGCGGATGAAGTCGTCCATGGTCAGCGATTGCAGCTCAACCCGGATGGGGAACCTCCCCTGCAATTCGGGAATCAGGTCGCTCGGCTTGGAGACGTGAAACGCGCCGGCCGCGATGAACAGAATGTGGTCGGTTCGGACCATGCCGTACCGTGTATTGACGGTTGTGCCTTCCACCACCGGCAGGATGTCCCGCTGAACCCCTTCGCGGGAGACATCCGGTCCGTGCCCGCCCTCGCGGCCCGCGATCTTGTCGATTTCGTCGAGAAAGATGATGCCCGAATCCTCGACACGGTCGATGGCCATGCGCGTGACCTGGTCCATGTCGATCAACCGCTGCTCTTCTTCCTGAATCAGGTACTCGAAGGCCTCGTTGACCTTCATCTTCCGTTTCTTGGTGCGCTGGCCGAAGATGTTCGGCAGCATGTCTTTGATGTTGACATCCATCTCCTCCACGCCCTGGTTGGAGATGATTTCAAAGGACGGAAAGTTCCGCTCGCGCACCTCGATTTCGACCATGCGGTCGTCGAGTTTGCCCTCGCGCAGCTGCTGGCGGAGCTTTTCCCGGGTACGCGAATAGGAATCGGCCGAGGACGCCTCCAGGGCAAATCCCGCCTGTTCGGGGTGGGGGGGCGGGCTGGCCGGTGGAAGCAGAATGTCGAGCAGGCGTTCTTCGGCGTTCAATTCCGCTTTGTCGGCCACGTCTTCGAGTTTTTCTTCCCGCACGTTGTCGATCGCGATTTCGACCAGGTCGCGGATCATCGACTCGACATCGCGGCCCACATAGCCGACTTCGGTAAATTTCGAGGCTTCGACTTTGAGGAACGGCGAGTTTGCGAGTTTGGCCAGACGGCGCGCGATTTCCGTCTTCCCTACGCCGGTGGGGCCGATCATGATGATGTTCTTGGGGATCACTTCCTCGGCCATTTCGGCGGGAAGTTTCTGGCGCCGCATGCGGTTGCGCAGGGCGATGGCGACCGCGCGCTTGGCGTCCTTCTGTCCGACCACGTACTTGTCGAGCTCGGCGACGATTTCGCGCGGTGTCAGCTCGTCCAAGGCGAGCTGTTCTTCTTCGGCAGTGGCAGGCAAATAGATAGCCATATCTTCAAACCATCAGGCCGCGGGCGCCGTGCCAGGGCTGCAGTCTGCCATCGGGCAAAACGCGGCCTTTCCAGAACGAGCGCCGAACGGCGAACCAGAGCGGGGCCGGCCGGGCGCGCCCCCGCCCGCAGGGCGTACAACCGTTGAGGGACGAGCCGAACGTCGCGTTCACAACTCCTCGATCGTCACTTTATCATTGGTATAGATGCACATCTTGCCGGCAATCTTCATGGCTTCTTCGGCAATCTGGCGGGCCGTGAGCCCGGTATGCTCCGCAAGAGCCTGGGCCGCGGCCTGGGCATAGGGGCCCCCACTGCCGATGGCCGCGATGCCGCCATCCGGCTCGATTACATCGCCCTGACCGCTCAACAGAAACGTTTGCTGCTTATCGGAAACCAGAAGCAGGGCTTCGAGGTGGCGAAGAAATTTGTCGGTGCGCCACTCTTTTGCCAGCTCGACCGCCCCGCGGCCGAGGTTGCCGTGATACTGCTCGAGCTTGCCTTCAAAGCGGCTGAACAGCGAGAAGGCATCCGCCGTCGATCCTGCGAATCCGGCAAGAATCTTGTCCTGGTACAAGCGGCGAATCTTTTTCGCCGAATGTTTGACGACGCTCTCGCCGAGGGTGACCTGTCCGTCTCCGGCCATGACCACGTTGCCGTTCCGGCGAACACATAAGACTGTAGTGGAGCGAATCAGGCGCTTTGCCGGCATGAGGACAAGCTTTGATTATAGCAGCGCGCCCGGTGCCCGGCTCCCTGCAGCGGGCACCGGCTGCTTCGAAAGTGGCTGGACTCCTGCCGGACTACCCTCTCCCCCCTTGTAGCAGCTGCCGCAGAACGTACTCGAGAATTCCGCCGTTTGCGTAATACAGGGCTTCCTGGGGGGTGTCGATGCGGACCAGAGCTTCGAACTCCCTGGTCTGGCTGCCGAGCAGGGCGCGCACCTTGAGCCGGCGGCCGGAGGTAAACGTCTCCACCACATCGCGGACGCCCGTCGTCTCAAACACCTCCGCTCCCGTCAGTCCGAGCGACTGCGCATTCTCGCCGGCCAGAAATTCGAGGGGCAGGATGCCCATGCCGACCAGGTTCGAGCGGTGGATGCGTTCATAGCTTTCGGCAATCACCGCGCGAACCCCCAGCAGGCGGGGTCCCTTGGCCGCCCAGTCGCGCGAAGAGCCGGAGCCGTATTCCTTGCCGGCGATGACCACGAGCGGCACGCCTTCGGCGATATATTTTTCCGATGCCTCAAAGATCGTCATCTCCCCGCCTTCGGGCAGGTACCTGGTGAACCCGCCTTCGAGATGGGGAACCATTTTGTTGCGCAGCCGCACGTTGGCAAAGGTCCCCCGCACCATGACCTCGTGATTGCCTCGCCGCGAGCCGTAGGAGTTGAAGTCGGCGGGCTTGACTCCGTGTTGCTCGAGGTACTTTCCCGCCGGGCTGTCCTTCTTGATCGAGCCCGCGGGAGAAATATGGTCGGTGGTCACGCTGTCGCCGAGCAGGGCCAGCACCCGCGCTCCGCGAAGGTCGTGGACCGGTTCGGGCTCGGTGCGCATGCCCTCGAAATAGGGGGCGCGCCGGATATAGGTCGAATCGGCATTCCAGGCGTAGGTCTCGCCCTGCGGAATGGAGAGCGACTGCCAGCGCTCGTCGCCCGCGAAGACTTCGCCGTAGCTCTTGCGGAACATGGCCGAGGAAATCGAATGCTCGACCGCGTCGTCGACTTCGCGCTCGCTCGGCCAGATATCGGCCAGGAAAACCGGATTGCCCTGCGGGTCCTTGCCCACGGGATCCTTCTCGAGATCGAGGTCGATTCGGCCCGCAAGCGCGAAGGCCACCACCAGCGGCGGAGACATCAGGTAGTTGGCGCGCACGTCGGGGTTGATTCGGCCTTCGAAGTTGCGATTGCCGGAGAGAACGGATGCGACCACCAGGTTCTTGCGGTCGATTTCCTCCGAGATCTCGGCGGGCAGGGGCCCGGAATTTCCAATGCAGGTGGTGCAGCCATAGCCGACCAGATGGAACTTCAGTTTTTCGAGATACGGCATGAGGCCGGCCTGCTCGAGGTAATCGCGGACAACTTTAGACCCCGGGGCCAGCGACGTCTTGACCCATTTGGGGACTTCGAGGCCGCGCTCGACCGCCTTCTTGGCGACCAGACCGGCGGCGAGCATGACCGAGGGATTCGAAGTGTTGGTGCAGCTGGTGATGGCGGCGATCACGACTTTTCCGTGGCTCAAATGGCCGTTTCCGGAAGCGCCCGAGGACGCCGCCTGGCCCGGCTTCATCAGGGAAGGCAGCGCCTTCTCAAACGAGCGCTTCGCGCTCGAAAGCGGCACCCGGTCCTGCGGGCGCTTGGGACCTGCCAGGCTGGGCTCGACCGTGCGAAGGTCCAGGGTCAACCGCTCGGAGTACTCCGCTTCGGGCGCGCCCTCGTCGTGAAACAGACCCTGCTCCCGGCAATAGGCCTCGACCAATGCAATCTGCTCTTCCCCTCGCCCGGTGAGGCGCAAATAGTCGAGCGTCTCCTGATCAATGGGGAAAATTCCGCAGGTCGCGCCATACTCGGGCGACATATTGCCAATCGTGGCCCGGTCGGCGAGCGGCAGGTCTTTCAGTCCCGGGCCGAAATATTCGACGAATTTCCCCACCACGCCGTGCTTGCGCAGCATTTCCGTGATGGTCAGCACCAGATCGGTGGCCGTCGCCCCTTCGCGCAACCGGCCGGTGAGCCTCACGCCCACCACTTGCGGGATCAGCATGGAGACCGGCTGTCCCAGCATGGCCGCTTCGGCCTCGATGCCGCCCACGCCCCAGCCGAGAACGCCAAGCCCGTTGATCATGGTGGTGTGGGAGTCGGTGCCTACGAGCGTGTCGGGATAGGCCGTGCGCTTACCGCCGGCTTCGGACACAAACACCACGCGCGCCAGATATTCGAGATTGACCTGATGCACGATGCCGGTGTCCGGGGGAACGATGGCCAGGTTGCGGAATGCGGTCTGCCCCCAGCGCAGGAACGCATAGCGCTCCCGGTTCCGCTGAAATTCGAGTTCCGCGTTGAAGGCGAGCGCCGTGGGTTTGCCGAATTCATCCACCTGCACCGAGTGGTCGATGACCAGTTCGGCCGGTTGGAGCGGATTGATCCGCCGGGGATCGCCGCCGAGCTCGGTCATCGCATCGCGCATGGCGGCGAGATCGACGACGGCCGGGACGCCGGTAAAATCCTGCATGAGGACCCGGCTGGGAGTGAAGGCAATTTCTTTCTGCGATTTGGCTGCGGCGCTCCACGATGCCAGAGCGCGAATGTCCTCGGATTTCACATTCTGACCGTCTTCCCGGCGCAAGAGATTTTCAAGCAGGATGCGCAGTGAAAACGGCAGGTGCGTGGTAGGAATTCCCTGCCGGTCGACTGCGTCGAGCCTCCAGATTTCGTATTCCCTGCCGCCAACGTTCAGCATCGAGCGAGAGCGAAAACTATCCATGGCCCACCTTCCGCTAAGGTTTTTTTGAGGAGGAGCAACCGATTAGTTTAGCGGTTCGGGGGGCGTGAGGAAGGACGGAATTTCGATGGCACCCTCAATTCCCGGAAAATCGGGCCTTCGCCCCTCACTTGGCGCGCAGCAGGAGCACGGGCACGCTGATACTGTGCTGGACCCGGGTTGCGGTGGTGCCCAGGAAAAGATCGGCGAGGAAGCGGTGGCCGTGGGTGCTCATCGCCACCAGATCGCAGCCCTTTTGCTCAACCCAGCGTACGATCTCCTTCGCCGGATCGCCGTAGGCAAGCTCGGCCTGGGCGCCGATCCCCGCGGCTTCAAACTCCCGGCGCACCAGCTCCAAGTAGTCGGTATCCTCCGAGATCTCCCGGCTGACCGCGTCCCTGCCGTAGGTGCGCGCCGCCCAGCCATCGGCCACGTGCAGCAGGACCACGCGGCCGTCGGCCAATTTCGCCAACCGCTGCACGTGATCAATGATGGCCCGGTCCGTGGGCGTGCCATCGAGGGTCACGAGAATGGTTTTGTACATGCCTTATCCAACTATCACGTGCCAGGCCGATCGCAGCGACTCCGGCAGTCCCCAGACGATGAGAGCGGTAATCAACAACGCGCTTCCCCAGCCCGCGGCCATCAGGAACCATCCGTTCTTCCAGCCCCGCATCTTCGCCGCCGAACTGGTAAAGTGCAGCAGGGGGAACATGGCGAACGGGAGCTGGAGAGCCAGCACCACCTGGCTCAGCGTGAGCAGATCGTTCACGCTGGCGTCTCCCCGCAAGCCGATGATCACGACTGCGGGAAGGATGGCCACGGCGCGCGTGATGAGACGGCGCAGCCACGGCCGAAGGCGCCAGTGCATGAACCCTTCCATGACCACCTGGCCGGCGAGCGTTCCGGTGATCGTACTGCTCTGTCCGCTGGCCAGCAGGGCCACCACGAAGAGCGTACTGGCCACCGAAGTCCCGAGCAATGGGGCCAGCGTCAGGTAAGCGATGCGGATCCAGTCGCTGTCGGGGCTGAAGTGGACCACGCGCCCGCCTGCGACTTGGAGACTGGTCCTGCCGTAAAACACCAGGGCCGCCAGCACCAGGATCGCCGCGTTGACCAGGAACGCCACCGACAGCGCCGTGATCGAATCGATCACGTTGAAGCGGATGGCGCGGCGAATGGAGGCTTCATCTTTTTGCAGCTTCCGGCTCTGCACCAGCGCCGAATGCAGATACAGGTTGTGCGGCATCACCGTCGCCCCGATCATCGCAATCGCCATGTAGACCATTCCCGGGTAGCGAAGATGAGGATTCACGAACGCCCGCCCTATCTCGAGAAAATCGGGACGGGTTTGGGGCAGGACAAAGATTTCGATGAAGTAGCAAACCGCGATGGTCGAGATCAGCACCACCACCACGCTCTCGATGGTGCGCATGCCGTAACGCTGGAGAGCGAGCAGCAGCAAGACGTCGATGCCGGTGACAAGGACGGCCCACAGCAGCGGAATATGAAACATCAGGTTGATGGCCACCGCGCTGCCCAGCACCTCCGCCATGTCGCAGGCGCCAACCGCAAGTTCGCAAAGCAGCCAGTTGGGCAGGCGCGTCCATCGCGGGTACCAGTCCCGGCAGCATTGCGCCAGATCTTTTCCGGTCACTACGCCCAGCCGTGCGGCGATCACCTGCATAAAGATCGCCATCAAGCTGGCCAGGCCGACCACCCACAGCAGTCCATAGCGGAACTGCGCTCCGGCCGCAAGATCGGTCCCCCAGTTGCCCGGGTCCATGTAACCGACGCTGACCAGAATCGCCGGCCCGATGAAGGCGCGCCACTGCTGCCAGAAACCGGCCTGGGGATGGGGAACCGCGACCGTGCCGTGCATCCCCTCGAGGGACAAAGGGCCCTCATGTAATCCAGGGTTGACGACCGGAGACGCTCGAGAATCCGGGGGATCTGAGGTTGGCCCGACCCGCTCCATCGGTAGGACTATCTTGACAGAAAATGAGCTTCGAGGCTTGCCCCCCGTCCCCTGCCTTCTTTCGAGCTTCCCGTAGATCTTCGGGCGGCCGAGCGTGTAAAGCAGAAGAAGGCCAGATCCCAGCCTTTCAGGGATGGGACCCCGCCTGCCACGTTCTCTCTCTCCCCGGACAGGTCCGAAACGAGGGATTTCGGCTCATCCAGGGTTGTTGTCCAGCGAGATAGGTCTTGCATGGATCTTCTCCAGTGGGCTGGTTGCGCCGAGAAGTGTGCCCGCGCTAGGTTCATCACATCAAGACGCCTCGCCCTGCTCCAAGATCGGCCGCAACGAGCCCTGCCCCTGCGGCAGCAGGAGGAAATGCAAGTCGACTTGATAGCACTGCAAAAAATCCGGAAGCAATGAACTTTTGCGTTTGACTGGGAGGGCATTTGCGCCGTCGCAATTTCACAACCACTGGATTGGAGAGGACATGAACTCGTGCCCCGGAGATTTTTCAGCAATCATCGAGTCTTTGGAGGCCTCGCTGCTTGGCCGCCTCTCTGGAAAATTTCCGTTCGCTGGACCGCCGCTGAGTAAGTCTTGGCGTGCAATACGCGGGTTGCCTCGTCAAGAGGTTGGATCAGGCACCGTGTTCGCCGGAAACGAATCGTTGGCTTTTGTGTACACAAAGGTGTACACTACGTTTCGGAGGAATTTCGATGGCTGCGCTCAAAGTTGGCGTTCGTGAATTCAGGGAGCGGATTGCTAGTTTTCTTGAATCGGATACACCGATCGCGGTGACTCGTCATGGCGAGACCCTTGGTGTATATGTTCCAACGCGCCGCAGAAAGCGCAAGGCAGCGGAGATTTCTGAACTGAGAGCCGCCGCCGATCGCCTCGTTGAGGTACTGGCAGATGTCGAGGAGGAAGAACTTGTAGCTGAATTCAAACAAATGCGCCGGCATCGCAACGTGGCGAAGACGTGAGATGATTGTACTCGATGCGAACATCCTGATTCGCGCTGTCCTGGGCAGACGGGTTCGCCAATTCATTGAAACTTATGCGCCTCAGGGATTCCGCTTCGTGGCTCCCGAGGTCGCCTTTGACGATGCTCAGAAATATCTTCCTGCTCTCCTGCGAAAGCGCAGCAAGGCTGACGCTGACGTTCCGAAATCTCTCGAATATCACCGATCGATCGTGAGTTGTATGGCGAATTTGAGAATGAAGCCCGAGAACGTCTGCGCGGTCGCGATGAGAATGACTGGCCGGTATTGGCGATCGCAATAGGACTCGATTGCGGCATTTGGAGCGAGGATCAAGATTTCTTCGGAACTGGCGTCGCCGTGTGGACGACAAACAGGATTGAAATCCTTTTTGAGAACACGAGGCGGCAAGACTCGTAGAGCCGAAAAGGAATAAAGTGGTAGGCTGTCGGGGGTTCAAGCAGTGCTGTAAGTCACGTATGGCGAAGCCGCACGCGAGCGAAGTCCTCGGCAGAGCTGAACGAAGTGAGCGACCCGTGGCCGGGCCCGAAGTCCTCGGCGATCAAGCAAGAACGAGACCGGCGGTCAATTCACGCTATGGGGACGTAATACCCTCTGGAGGAATCGACGGTACTTCATTTGGGCGATCGGGGTAAGGCCGGCCGAGTTTGCATTTCCGGCCAAAGAATCTGCCCGAATCGCCGAGTTTGACATCAATTTCTTTCCCCGCTTAACTTGTTATCTCAGCCCTCGTTAATCTGAGCTCTCGCATGAACGTTCTCCTCATCGGCGGCGGCGGACGCGAGCACGCGCTTGCCTGGAAGCTCCGGCAATCGGCTCGGGTGACGAAGCTTTACTGCGCGCCGGGAAACGGCGGGATATCGGGCGAAGCCGAATGCCTGCCGGCCGACCTCAAAAGCATGCCCTCGCTGCTTTCGCTCGCCGATCAGCTTCAGCCGGACCTGACCGTAGTCGGACCCGAGGTGCCGCTTCAGCTCGGGATCGTGGACGAATTCGCCCGGCGCGGATGGCCGATCTTCGGGCCGACCCGGGCCGCCGCGCAGCTTGAGACCAGCAAGAGTTTTGCCAAGGAGTTCATGCAGCGCCACCGGATCCCGACGGCGCGCTATGAAATCTGCGACTCCCTCGATGAGGTGAGGGACGCGCTCGGCCGGTTCAGTACGCCGATGGTGGTCAAGGCCGACGGTCTGGCGGCGGGCAAGGGTGTGGTGGTTGCGAAGTCCAAAGACGAAGCCGCTTTTTGCGCGGCGGAGATGCTGAGCGGGAAAATGGTGGGCGAGGCGGGCGCAAGGATCGTGATCGAAGAATGCCTGACGGGCGACGAGCTTTCCTTTCTCGTGTTGAGCGATGGGGAGCGGGTGGCGCCGCTCGTGGCCGCGCAGGACCACAAACGCGCCGGAGACGGCGACACCGGTCCGAACACGGGCGGCATGGGCGCCTATTCGTTTCCCGGACTTCTCGACCCCCAGATGGCCAACTGGCTGGTGCAGCACATCGCCCGTCCCGTGGTCCGGGGCATGAAGGCCGACGGCATGGAATACAAAGGCATTCTCTATTGCGGGCTGATGCTGACCGCCAAGGGGCCGAAGGTGCTCGAATTCAATTGCCGCTTCGGCGATCCCGAGACGCAGGCGATCCTGATGCGCCTGGAGAGCGACCTCGTCCGGGCGCTCGAAGCCTCGATTGAGGGCCGCGTCAGCGACGGCGATTTCCGCTGGTCCGAAGACCCGGCGGTGTGCGTGGTCATGGCTTCCGGGGGATATCCGGGCACGATCGAAGTGGGCAAAAGGATCAGCGGAATCGAAGAAGCGGAGAATCAGGAAGGGGTCAAGGTATTTCACGCGGGCACGAGCATCCGGGACGGAGCCTTTTATACCTCGGCTGGCCGCGTGCTCGCGGTCTCCGCGCGCGGGGCGACCTTGGGCGCGGCGGTCGAGCGGGCGTATCAGGCAGTCGGCAAGATCCAGTTCGATGGCGCGCACTACCGGACCGATATTGCGGCGAAAGCGCTCGGAAAATGAGCGGGATCGACTGGGCCCCCGGCCCGGGGTTTCCCGGGCGGGGGAGTGGGAGGAGAGTGAATGACGAGACCCGTGGTGTCCATCGTTATGGGGAGCGATTCGGATCTGGAGATTATGCGCGAAGCGGCCAGGGCGCTCGAGGGATTTAAGATCGCCTACGAGATGGACATCACGTCCGCCCACCGTTCGCCCGATCGGACAGCGGAATATGCGCGGAAGGCCGCCGAACGCGGATTGCGCGTGATCATCGCCGGCGCCGGCGGAGCGGCGCACCTTGCAGGAGTCATTGCCGCGCATACCATCCTGCCGGTGATCGCCGTGCCCATCCCGTCGACGCCGCTCAACGGACTGGATTCGCTGCTGGCGACGGTGCAGATGCCCGCGGGCATCCCGGTAGCCACGGTGGCCATTGGCAAGCCAGGTGCGACCAATGCCGGAATTCTCGCGGCGCAGATTCTGGGGGTGGCCGATCCCGCGGTGGCCCAGAAGCTGACGGCTCACAAAGAAAAACTGGCCCGGGGCGTCGCGGAGAAATCGAAAGCCCTCCAGGACGGGCGCAAAGACTAGTCCAGCTTCAGGCTGCGCAAATACTCCTTCATCTTCCCGCCCAGGTCTTTCCGCTTGAGGGCGAATTCCACCGTGGCTTTCAGAAAGCCCAGCTTGTCCCCGGTGTCGTGGCGCTTGCCCTCGTAAACATAGGCGTACATCTTTTCCTGTTTGAGCAGCAGGCGCATGGCGTCGGTCAGCTGAAGCTCGCCGCCTTTTCCCGCCGGAGTCCGGGCGAGCACGTCGAAGATGTTCGAGGTCAGAATATAGCGTCCGATGATTGCCAGGTTGGAAGGCGCGTCTTCAAATTTCGGCTTCTCCACCATGTTGAGAATTTCGTAAATGCGCCCTCCGGGATGGCCGTCGGCGGGCTTCACATCGAGGACCCCGTAGGCCGAGATCGCCGGCCCTTCAACCCTCTGGGTGGCAATCACCGAACACTGGGTTTGGTCGAAGACGCGCATCATCTGCTTGAGAACGGGGACCTCGGCGTCGATGACGTCATCGGCCAGCAGCACCGCGAAGGGCTCGCGCCCGACCAGCTCGCGCGCCGTCAACACGGCGTGGCCCAGCCCGAGCGGCTCTTTCTGGCGCACGTAGGCGACGTGAATCATGTCGGATATTTCACGCACCACCTGGAGCAGGTCCGTCTTGCCCTTTTCCGCGAGGATTTTTTCCAGTTCGAAGCTGACATCGAAGTGGTCCTCGATCGCCGTCTTTCCCCGCCCGGTGACCATGATGATCTGGTCGCAGCCGGCCGAGATGGCTTCTTCGACGCCGTATTGAATGATGGGCTTGTCGACCAGGGGCAGCATTTCCTTGGGCTGCGCCTTGGTGGCGGGAAGGAAGCGAGTGCCCAGTCCCGCGGCCGGAAAAACCGCTTTGCAGACTTTCATCATTGTTTTCTGACCTTCGAGACCAACTCTTGACCGGGGCGCGGTTCTCGCTCAAAGCGCGGGGCTGTCATTCGCCAGCATGGCTTTGCGAACGATCTTCAGCGGCACGGCGCCCTGTTGCATAAACCGGTCGTGAAATTCCTCCAGGCGAAATCCGTCGCCCCGCATTTTACGATAGTCCTCGCGCAGTTTGAGAATCTCCAGCTTGCCGAGCGTATACATGAGGTAGGTGGGATCGGAGGTGCCGCGCTTGGTCTCCACCTCGGCGACCGCCGGCGTCTGGAAACCCTCGCGGACAAAAAACTGCCGGGCCTCGTCGAGCGTCATCCCGCGCGTGTGCATTTGAATGCCGACGATGTAGCGCGCATCGCGCAGCAGAGCGTCCTCGAGCTGTCCGAGCCGCAGCCGGGCATCTCCGTTGCCGTAGCCCTCGTCGAGCATCATCTGCTCGCAATAATGCGCCCAGCCCTCGGCATTGCTTCCCGCAAACGTCAGCCGGCGCACTTTGGAGGGATTTCTGCCGATCCAGAGAAACTGCACGAAATGACCGGGATAGACCTCGTGGATCGAGGTGCCCGGAATCATGCTGCGGTTGAAGGTCTTCATCCACTCTTCGGTGCGCGCAGGCGCCCACTGGGGATCCGGGGTGGTGACATTGAAAAAGGCGGTCCGGCCCCGGGTTTCGTAAGCGCCGGGAGTGTCCATGGACGCCTCCGTGGTGGCGCGTTCAAACGGCGGCGTCTCTTCAAGAAGAGGCGGATCGCCTGCGGGGATGGTTACGATGTGGCGGGCTTCGATGAAGCGCACTAAGCCCGAAAACGTGTCGCGAAATGCCCCGAGCAGCTGGTCCGGCGCGGGATGCTCGTTCTGAAGGCCGGCGACAAGGTCCAACACCGGACGGCGGGAATCGATCGCGGCGGCGGCCTTCTTGAGCGCCTCCTGATTCCGGCGCAGGTCGAGGTAACCGATCTCGAGCAGCCGGTCGAGCGGAATATCGACCATTTCGTCATACAGCAGCTTCCTGCGATAGTTCTCCTCACCCAGACGAAAGTCCCCGTTGGCGCGCGCAAGGACCGAGTCGTGAAGATACTTCCGGTAATCCTCAAAGGCGGCGATCACCTTCTGGTTCGCCGCCTTGAATTCGGCGAGCAAACCTTCGTCGCGAACGCCCGAGAACGCTTCCGGGACATCCTTGCGGAAGAAGTCGGCTTCGTCGGGAAGCTGTTCGAGGGCAATTTCGACGTAGATTTTCGGGGGATTCTCGAGATTCTGGCGGGCC
>Ga0123356_10000365_pt1 | contig 51552 bp, 50 predicted proteins | sample TergutEmb28metaG_2_FD_92546 | JGI IMG/M metagenome (GOLD analysis project Ga0123356, IMG submission 92546) | Embiratermes neotenicus P3 segment gut microbial communities from Petit-Saut dam, French Guiana - Emb289 P3 | ecosystem: Host-associated > Arthropoda: Insects > Digestive system > Gut ...
ATGTGTTGTTTCTCGTTCATTACAGATGGTTGATTTGACTGTCTTTGTGTGCAAAGTTTTGGGTCAACGGTACATTCACCGCGATAACATTATTTAGTTAACACTCTCCAACTGTTTTGTAGCTAAACGCTGTTTTTAAGCGCACCTTTTCTCTAAAGAGCAACATATAACCCTGAGCCACTCGGTTGGGCAGGGCAAAGTATTGGGCCATGAGTAAGACTTTGGCTTGATCAGCAAAGTTAACAGGCGGTCGACCAGGGCTTTTGGGCCTGTTTTCTTGGAGATCAAGATTGTAGGCGGCTTGATCAACGCTGTCGCGAATTAGGCAAAGGATGTCGTGGATTTCACTTGTTTGCGATAGATCGTAGTTTGTCTAGTTGATGGGTTTTTGGGGTTTTTTGGGTTGGAAGTTTTTGTCTTTTAGCTGCTGGATAAGATTGTTTAGTTTTTGTTGTTGTGGTTTGGTTTTCGTATTATCGTCTGCCTGATGTGTTGTAGGGGTGTCACCTTTATAAATGTACGTGTAATTCTTACGCATATAGGTTTGGATTAATAGGGTGTGGGCGAAAACATATCATGCAAGCCAAACTAATTGTCTTTCGAGTTTACAAAACAAGCAAAAAATCTAACCAACACTCTGACTGTTCTAAATCGTTTTGTGCAGAAATTTTACGGCCAAGATACCACCAGTCATGGGGGCAGGTACAAGGCATCATCGTCGGGGTCTGCTTGTGGATATACTTCATATGGGGTTTATTCGTGGGGTTGTTGTTGTGCGGGGGTTGATTTGGGGGTGGTTGGGGATTTTTTAGATCAGTACAATGCTGAGGTGTGGGTTTGGGACATTATGTTATCGCCTGAGGATGAAAAAGCTCTGACTAAAGAGACGTAGAATTTTTTCCCAAAGCTCATCAAGCGTTTACACAACGTTAAAGAGAGTTAAAACCAAGATAGTAACGACCCATGAGCAACATAGACCGCCAGCTTGTGGGAACCAACAACACAGGTGAAACCGTGACTAGCTACAACCCAACCAATGATACACCCGACGAGACAGACAAAAAAATCCTGCAAATCCTTCAAGACAACTTTCCCATGGTTAAACAACCCTACAAACACGTTGCCGAACAACTAAACCTCACCGAAACCCAAGTCCTCAACCGATTACAACAACTAAGTCAACGGGGAGTAACCACAAAAATCGGCGCAGTCATCGACACCTCCAAAATCGGGCTGAGCGCCGCTACACTAGTGGCACTAAAGGTCCCACAAGACAAAATTGATACAGTTGCTAATATCATCAATCAATATCAGGGTGTATCCCACAATTTCCTGCGGGAACACCAATACAACGTTTGGTTCACTCTACGAGCACAAAACCAAGCGGAACTAACAAAAATCATCCAAGAAATAACCCAAAAAGCCGCTGTGGACCCAAAAGATATCCTTAACCTGCCCACAAAAACTTGTTTTAAAATTAACGTCCGATTCAACATGATTTGAGGTCCCCTTATGGATGCAATTGACCAAAAACTCTTAGCCCAAGCCGAAAAAGGTATCCCCCTAATTCCAGAGCCCTTCGAAGAAATCGCTACCAACCTCGGCATAACCTCCCAAGAAGCTATCTCTCGACTGCAAAAACTCCGAGAGAGCGGCATAATCAGGCGTTTCGGAGTTTCAGTTAAACCCAACGGCGTAGGCTACCTAGCCAACGCATTAGTAGCATGGAAAGTACCCCAAACGCGCATGGCAGAAGTCAGTCAATACTTTTGCAGACAAAAAGAGGTCTCGCACTGCTACGAGCGCGAACCCGTGGAAGGGGAATGGGAATACAATCTCTACACAGTCATGCACGCCCATGAACGAGTCACTGTCGAAGAAAGGGTTAAACAGCATGCAACAGAGGTCGCAGTGTGTGATTTTCTGATCCTTTTTAGCGCAAAAAACCTCAAGTTAAAGGATAGAAACAAATGTTAAACATCACTAAACTCTGGTGCAACACCCCGGGCTCAATGGATAACCTACGATATAGCAAAAGTGTACATGAAAAACCTGTGGTTGTCTGGAACAGCACACAACGCTGTAATCTCCACTGCATGCACTGTTACTCTAACTCAGAAAACAAACTGTACCCAAACGAGCTAACCACTGAACAAGCAAAGGCTATGGTTTTGGATCTATCGACTTTTGGGGTCCCAGTTCTGCTTTTCAGCGGCGGCGAACCACTACTACGACATGACCTCTTTGAAGTTGCAGACTTAGCAACCAGCAGAGGCATAAGGGCAGTGCTGTCCACAAACGGCACCCTAATCACCCAAGAAACAGCCCAAAAACTCAAAACGGCAGGATTCTCTTACGTGGGCGTGAGCATAGACGGCACAGAAGAAACAAACAACAAGTTCCGCGGCAGCCCAAACGCTTTCAAAGCAGCCATAGACGGCATTCGAAACTGCAAAACCGCAGGTGTAAAACCAGGACTGCGATTCACAGTAACAAAGTACAACTATCCTGACCTACAAGGGATTTTTGAATTAATCGAAAGAGAACACATTCCACGCGTTTGCTTCTACCACTTAGCTTATGCTGGACGCGGCTCAACCATAGCCAACAACGACTTAACCACTGAACAAACCCGCCACTTCATGGATATTGTGCTGCTAAAAGCAGAAGAATTCAAACAAAAAGGCATAAACACCGAAATTCTAACGGTAGATAACCACGCTGACGCCGCCTACCTCTACCTCAAACTACAAAAAAAGAACCCCGCCCAAGCCCAGACAGTTCTCGAATTGCTCAAACTCAACGGAGGCAACAGTTCAGGCAAAGGCATAGGCTGCGTGGACGCACAAGGAAACGTGCATCCAGATCAGTTCTGGCGGCACTACACAATCGGCAACATCTTAGAACAACGATTCAGCGAGATCTGGACAAACAACAACCAACCCATGCTCAAAACCCTAAGAAACCGGAAAACACATCTCACCGGACGATGCAACATCTGCCACTTCCTCGAGGTCTGTAACGGCAACCTCCGAGTCAGAGCCGAAGCCGTCCACGGTAAAATATGGGCACCCGATCCCGCCTGCTATCTAACCCAGACCGAAATCTCAGGCAGTGAACAACCATAGAAACCCACACTGAACAGTTAACTCCCCGAGTGATCGCTTGGGAATCCACGCGCGCCTGCCAATACGCCTGTGTCCACTGCCGCGCCCAAGCCCAAAAACAAGCTGACCCCAACCAACTCAGCACCCAAGAGGCACTACACCTGATGGATCAAATCGCAGAGGTATGTAAGCCTATCTTGATCATCAGCGGTGGCGACCCCCTGCAGCGAAGGGATATATTTGAAGTAGCCGCCTACGCCAATGAACTGGGAATGAGAGTGGTTATGTCGCCAAGTGGTAGCAACATAACCCCACAAGTGATTACTAAAATGAAAACCTCGGGCATCAAAATGATTTCGTTGAGCCTTGACGGCTCCACTGCCCAGATTCATGATTCGTTTAGGCAAACACCAGGTGCCTTCGAGCTAGCTCTGCGCAACATAAACCATAGCAAAAACGAAGGGTTACCGTTTCGCATAAACACCACCGTAACCAAACACAATCTCGACGACATACCAGCCATGCAGAAGCTAACAGTTGAATTAGGTGCGACAGAGTGGGATGTATTTATGCTAGTACCCACCGGTAGAGGAAAAGTTTCGATGGAGATAGCCCCCAACCAGTACGAAGAAACCCTAAACTTGATTTATAACCTAAGTAGGGAGTCGCCAATTCCAGTCAAAATGACCTGCGCCCCACAATACGTCCGCGTAGTTACCCAGCAAACGGGAGCGAGCCACTTGGGCAGAGGCTGCATGGCAGGAAACGGATTCTGCTTCATTTCACATACCGGAGATGTATTTGGCTGCGGTTTTCTACCAGTCACAGTCGGCAACGTTAAGCAGCAAAAATTCGGCGAAATCTACCAGTACGCACCACTGTTCACCAAACTGCGCAACCACAACTTACTCACAGGCAAATGTGGTGAGTGTAACTTTAGAGGGACATGCGGTGGTTGCCGCGCAAGAGCCCTATCAGTTAACGCCGATGTTCTATCAGAGGAACCATACTGCACCTACAAACCATAAGCTAACATATCATTATCCAGAAACAAACAGAACCCATGCCAACAGCCAAACACCTGAGATAAACAAACAACCATACGAGTGATTGATTGATGAAGACTAAGACCTTTGATTATCTTTAGGTTCAACGATTCCCTGCATTGCCTGTTTTTCTTCTTCGACTTTCTTTTGCTCACGTTCAGCGGCGTCCTCCTTGATAGCATCACCAAAAATCTTGCGCAGGTCCTTTTTGAGCGTCGTGGTATCCTGTGTTAAACCGAAGTAGTCAGCAAAGTAATCGGTCGTCCTCAAGGCTAAAGAGCGCCCACTGCGCTCTGTCATAATTAAACCCATATCCTTGAGTAGTTTAACATGACCATAAGCATGTTGACCACGAACTTGGATGACACGTTTTTGGGTAATAGGCTGACGGTAGGCAATGTAGCTAAGGGTTTTAAGCGGCCCCGATGAGAGCAGGGGACGATTGACGAGTCGCTTGATTAGGGGAGTATATTCTGCTTTGACTTGGAGCACGTACCGTTCGTCTTTTAGCGCCAGTATCTCCATAGGGCTGTTACGGGCTTTGTACTGTTCAATGAGGCTTTCAGCATAACCGATGACGCGTTTTTTGCTCCTGCTTCCAACGGCCTGGCACATTTCGTTGATATCAAGTGGACGTCCGGCAACGTAGAGAGCGGCTTCGAGGAGATTTAGGGTGTGTAGTTTACGTTCGTTGGTTTCCACTGCGGATTCTATGGTTTCAGGTAGCGTAGTTTGTGTTGCCTCAACCGCTTGAGCGACTGTCTCAGGGACGGGTGTTGTTTGAGGCGTGGTTTGATTGTGTTCAACGGGTGAAGGATTGTTCGGCTTTTCCAACTTTTAGGTTCCCCACTGCAATGTAGAGTTCTTCGGTTTCTTCATTCTGCCACAGGTTAACTAAACCATCCTGTGCAAGGAAGAGTAGATAGATAAACATTCTGAGCGCTTCGATACGGGTTGCGCCTTTGGAGAGGATGCTAAAATCGATGATACCCTGCCCACCGGTCTTCTCTAGCAAGACAGCATAGAGTTTGTCGACTTGTAGTTCGAGTTCAGCGATAAACTTGTCGAACTGGGGAAGCAAGTCCGTGACTGCGGGTAAAATGGAGCTCCGTTCAACTGTAGGGTTCAATATGAACAGTTTTTCACCCTTGAGTACATCGTCGAGGACTTCAAGAAGGTGTTGGATGGTGGTGGAGGTGAGCTCATGCCGTAGGGGCAAGAACAGGGGTGGTGGAACGAAGTCCGTGGGTACTTTAGGTGGTGGGGCAGGGGGCTCTTGGAGGGTAAGCAGGAGCTTGGATTTCATCAGGTAAATCAGTGCAGAAGAATCCAATGCAACACCTGAAGCGCGGAAATCCACTTTTTCAGGGGTTGCTTTCTCCATTTCCGTTAGAAATGACCGAAGCAGGTAGGCTATGTTTACGTTCCAGGGGGTGAGTTTTTCGAGTTTGCTGATTTCAAAGAGGATATTCCAGGGTGGGCGAAGGTAGAAAGGACGTCTAGTCGGAGAAGTTGTTGCCGCCATTAGGTATGTGGCGCCTCCGGTGGGAACTTTGCGGTAACTACGTTGGTTACTCCGTTACGTTCATAAACGCCGTAAACCTTTTGTGCCTTGTTAACCATTTCGGGGCGTAAACTGATGACTATGAACTGAGTTTTTGAGGCTTCATCAAGTAAGGTCTCAGCCAATTTAGTAGTGTGGTAAGCGTCTAAGTGGGCATCCACTTCGTCTAGCACATAGAACGCGGCTGGCGAGAATTCTTTTAGTGCAAAGATAAAAGCTACCGCTGAGATTGAGCGTTCGCCACCTGAGGCACCGCTGACAACGATACTGGGTTTATTGGGGAACTGTACGATCATATCGATGCCGCCGGTGAAGGGTTCTTCGGGATTTTCTAGTTTGAGTGTTGCTTCTCCGCCACCAGTCATCCTTGAGAAGTAGCCTGTTAGGCTAGCGTTGATTTTGTCAAATGCCGACATGAAGACCTTGCGTTTCTTGGCTTCGATCTCGTCCATGAAGGCTACAATTGCTTGTTTTTCTCGCTCCAGTTCATTTAGTCGCACTGAGAGTTCACGGTAGCGGCTGATTTGGTCAGCATAATGCTGAGCGGCTAATTGGTTAACGGCTCCGATGCGATCCATTTCAAACTGCATCATGCGTATGGTGGTTTCGGCATCTTGCACCTGTTGAGGCGTTGTTACAAACGGTTGCTCGTAGCCGTATTGTTTGAGTTGCAGCTCAAGTTGCTGGAGACGGAGTTGCACGGTTTCCATGCTCATTTGTAGTTGGTTTTGAAGTTTATCGGCCTGCTCATATTCTATGTCTAAGGTGCGCAGTTCAACGTCAATGACATCAATTTGGTTGGTGAATTTTTTGGATTCTTCGCGAGCTGAGAGAACAGCATTTAAGAGCTCAACCCGGCTTTTTTCCAATGCATCCACCTCTGCTTTGATTGTGTCACGTTCGACAGTGGCATCTGCGATTTCTTTCTGTAGCTTTTGTTGTTGCTGTGCAATCTTGGTTACCTGTATCTTGGTGTTTTTGTATCCTGTACGGAGGACATGATCAAATTGGGACTGATTTGTGTTGATTTCTGTTTGTAACGAGCCTATGCGTTGGCGAAGGGTGTTGGATTCTTCCCCAAATTTTTCGCGTTGGGTTTCAAGGGCTTGAATGTGTGATACATCGGTTTTAAGTCTGAGTTCAGCGATTTGGGTGTGAATTTTTTTGAGATTAGCTTGAATGTTGTTGCGTTCATTGCGGTAAACTGCCATACGGCCCCGGAAGGCAGCAGCTTCACGTTCCAGTTTGCTGCCGTATTTGTCGATGTGACGGATGTTGAGTTGGGTACGTTTTACGCCGCGGCGAACGCGGATGATTTCGCGATCCAGAGTCGCGATGCTTTCGGCGAGGCGGGTCATGTCGATTTTGGCGCGGTCTAGGTCTTCTTCTATGGTGGCTATGTCGCTACCTCGCTGTGTGAGATGTGTTTGAAGTGCCTTAACAGCTTCGTCGAGGCTTTTTAGGGCGTTTTCGCTTGGGATAATAGTTGAGAAGTCGAGTGGTGCCCGGTAGTAGCCGCTTTCAAAAGTGCCTGACTCGTAGAGGTCGCCGTTTACTGTGACTGCACGGTAGCCTTCGTTTGAGAGGGCAAACCCAGTTTTATCGTTTGACACAACCACTGTGTCGCCAAACACATAGTTTACGGCAAGTTCGAATTGGTTGTCATACTTCATGCAACCCGATAGTAGACTGATGACGCCTTCTCTTTTTGGCAGGGGTTTGTTTTTTATGGTTAGGGCACCTTGTAGAGGAATAATTTTAATTCGGCCCAGTTTCATGCGTCGAAGTGTCTCGGCACAGGTGAAAGCGACATCGATGTCTTTGACCACAAGAGCGTCTAGCCAACCTGTGGCGGTGGCTTCGATAGCTTTTTTGAAGGATTTATCGATTTTTATGAGGCTACGGAGTCTGCCGTAGATCCCGTGAATGGCTCCGACGTTGCCCATTTCTTCTATACCGCGAAGCGCTTTTTCTTCTGCGGCGATGGTAGCGGCTAGGTCTCGTTGGGTGGCGAATTCTATAACAGCGTCCTTAGCGGAGCTGGCGATTTTTTCTGCTTCTAAGATTTCTTTTTCAACGGTTTCTTTCTGCAGTTTTTTCTTCTCGATTAGGTGTTCTAGATTTTTGAGCTGGGTTCTCTGATCTCGTTGCACCTGTTCAAGTTCACCTAAGGATTTCTCGATTTCTGCTTGACTGGTGATGAATTTTTCTTTGCGAACGGTTAGATTTTTGATTCTGCCAACACAAAGCCGTAGTGCAGCCTTGTCTTGTTTGTATTCCGAACGCAGAAACGCCATCCGCTTTACGTAACCCTCAATTTGGCTGTCGAGTTGGCGGATTTGTTGATTGTTACCATCTAAGCCCTCCCATAGCTGTGCAGTTTCTTTTGCCAACGCCTCATGCAGGATCTGCTTCTCGGTTAACTCTGCAGTCAATTTTGTGAGTTCATTGCGGAAGTGACGAATATTAAGACGATTTTCTCGAATTTCTTTTTGCAATGTTTCGTGTTGGGCAATGTTGTTTTCGCTTACCCGCCTAAAACTGTCTAGGGAAGCTTGTTCGGAGTTGATTTTTGAGTTTAACTCGGTTAGTTTGGATTTGAGTTCCCCAATTTTTATTTGGACTTTGAGAACTTCACTGCCGCCCTGTTCTAAGCCTTCTCCGCTTAGTTTTCGCCAATCGCCCTCGATCTCGTGCCGTCTGTTTCGTCTTATGGCCCGTTGCTCTCGCAGTTTATCGACGCGCTCTTTTACTTTTGCTGCTTGGGTGGTGTTCTCGGAGATTTTGGTGTTTTGAAACGCTATCTCGCTTGAGATTTTAACTGCTTGAAATTTGCGGGTTTCAGCTTGGATAAAGTTGTAGCGCATGAGTTGGTTACGTTCTCGTTCTAGGTCGTCGAGGCGTTTTTGCACTTCGTCGATTCGGCCCATGGCGGTGCGAATGGATATGTCGGCAGTGCGGAGTTTTTCTTCAGCTTCGGTTTTTTCTGCATCATATTGGGCGATGCCGATGAGATCTTCGATGATTCTTCTGCGTTCAAGCGAGGTTAAATCGGTCAGTCGAGTGATGGTGCCCTGTGGGAGGATGTTGTTGCTCATGGTGCTGACAGCAGCCATAGAGAGTGTCTCGGTTATCATAGCGCGACTCATGCGGCGACCATTGAGGCGGTAAACGCTCTGCCCATTACGGTAGACTTCTCTGGATATGGTTACAGTTGTTGTGTCTACAGGCATCAGTCCATCGGCGTTGTCGAATTGTACGATGACTTTGGCCATTTTTGCCTTGTCTAACCCCGCGTTTCCTGAGCCGTGGAAGATGAGTTTCGCCGAGTTCTCTGCTCTGAGGCGTCTTGTACTAAGTTCACCAAGCGAGAAGAGTAAGGCATCCATGATGTTAGACTTGCCGCTTCCGTTGGGACCTGTGATGGCTGTGAAGCCTCTGTCAAAGTTAACTTTGACAGTTTGTGGTCCAAAAGACTTAAAGCCCTTTAACTCGATTTTTTTGATATATGGCATTTAGTCTAAGTCCTCACATGGAAGCGGATGTTCTTTTTTAACATCAGTAATCTACGTATAAAAGCTTATACTTATGCGGCTACGTTTATGCAAAGGTCTTGAGACAAGCTTCAAGAATTTCCTAAAGCTCTTTTACGCATTAAATCTGCGATCAAAACGCGATCTTTCTCAAGAAAGTCTGAAGAGGTGTACCTGTTGAGTCAATAGTATTTATTGCGATTAAATCCCAATTATCCTCGCCCGTGAACTGATTTTTTATAACAAGCGGCAGGTTAACTATGCCGTTGAACGGACATACAGGTCTGGCCTCTGTTCCCTTTGGGCAAGGATTTTGTAGCGATGCATTCAGGCCATTATGGTATGCGCCCCTACAGCAGTTCCTTTAAGTTAACATAATTTATGGCTTCTTCTGCTAGACCTACGGCACAATTATACTGACGGTGAAAATGAGCACGAAAAAGATTAGTCCCATCAAATATTTCGATCGAGGGATTACTTGCAGAAGTTAGAGCAGATACTACAGTTGTATGCCAAAAATGTCGATAAATCAGGTAATCAGGCTTTGCTAGAATGAAATGAATTCTTGAGGTGCTGACAAATTTGACTATGAGAAAATAGAAATGGATGAAGAAATAGGTCAACGTTGAGTTAGGGGTAACAGTAGGTGTCTGTTAGTACTGTGTTGAGGAATTGCTGGTTTAGCTGTTGATCCACGGATGCGGGGTCGATGTCTTGGAAGAGGTCGGGTTGAAGCCACTTTGCCCAATAGAGGTAGCCTACTATTGCGCGAATTCCGCTTTGGGCGTTGAAGTCGCAGATGTAGACGCGCCCAGTTTTTACGGCAGTCACGTCCTGTAGCGCGGGTCTGCTGAGTATATCGTTTTTGGCAGCTATGAAATCGTTAATGTCGTGTGAGGGGCTAAGGATCAATTCGATTATGGCGTCGGGGTTTTGTTCGATGATGAATTCGGGACTTAGTTGAGGCGAGTATGTGGTTTGGTTTTCTGCGATATTGATTCCGCCGGCTTGGTATAGGCCTATGTTGACGAAGGTGTAGTAGGGGTATGTGTACCAGTCGAGGAATGTTTTGACTTGTTGGTCGGGTGTCAGTGCGGCTATGCGGTCTTTGACGAGTTGGTTGTAGTCTTGGGCCCAGTTAACGAAGCTTGTTACTTCATCTTGATGACCAATGATTGCTGTTAGGTTCTGCATCAAAGAGCAGGTGTAGTCTATGACTGTTGGAGAGTTGTATAGTTCTTCAGGTGTCATTTTGGTGGGGTTGGTAGGCTGAGGCTCTGTTGGATCAGCGATGTAGATAGGTATGCCGGCGTCGGTGAGTTGCTGGTAGGGGCTCGGGTTGTAGGCTAGTCCAGAGTCGGCAATTATGAGGTCGGGAGATAGTTCTATTATTGCTTCGATGTTGGGGTAGTATGAGTTATCGCCCACGAGAGGGATAGGTAAAATCGATGGGAGTGTGGTTGCATCGCTGGTTCGTCCCACAATCAGGTTCTGTGCATCCATTATGCACAGGATATCGGTTAGGCCAGCATTTAAACTAACTATGCGGTCTACGGGTAGAGGTATTGTGACGGTTTGGCCGCTGCCATCGATGAGAGTTACACTGGTGGAGGGTAACGTTGGTACGGGGGTGGTTGATGGGGAGTGGTATTGGTATGCTGCGTATCCGGTGGTGGACACGATTAGGGCGATGAGCGCGATGGCTATTGGGATCATGGTTTTTTTGTCCAGTTTTTCACCCCCTTGTTTTTGGTTTGGGTTTTTGGGAGGGGTTTGCTTGGTTGGTAAGCCAAGCATTTATTTAAAATTTTGCTTAACTCGAGTTAATCGTGAGTTGAATAAAAACAGGGATAAACTCCAACAAAACAATCAACCAACAATTAACCAAAATTAAGCAAAAGTTTATAACGACAAAGCAACCATGCCATCAACAACAACACTAACACAACACAAGGACCCCTCAAGATGCTAACAGAACAAACCCAAATCACAACCGAAAGAGAAAACGACCTCCACTACCCCCAATACAAAGACAACTCCATATCAAACATACCAGACCTACTCCAAGACATATTTAACATCCAAAACAAAACACTCCAAAAAAATCAAACAACACAAAACAGCTACCCCGAACAAAACATAAAAACCATACTCCTAGTCGTTGATGGGTTTGGATACAACCAATACCTAAAACACATAAAAGAAAACCCATTCCTAACCAAACTCACCACCAAAGGCGTAGTAGAACCATTAACAAGTGTTTTTCCCTCACAAACAACAAACGCACTAACAACCCTAAACACAGGTCTAACACCTCAAGAACATGGACTCTTCGAATACTTTATCTACCTCAAAAACATCGGGATCGTAAACGCACTACGATTCGAATGCATAGACCACAAAAACAAACAACTAAACAACGAAAACCTCAACAAACTACTCATAAAAGGAGAAACCATCCACAACCGTCTAAAAGCAAACGGAATCAAAACCTTCACCCACATCAACGCAACCAACGCAACCAACGCCTGCTCAAAACTGATTTTCCAAGGAAGCACCATAGTACCCGCTACAAAAACCTCCGACATGATTGTACAACTGCGAAAAAAACTCGAAAACAGCGACGGAAACGCCTACTTTTTTGTCCACATAGACACACTTGACACCATAGCCCATGAATACGGACCCAACAGCTACGAATACTCCGCAGAACTAGCCCTAATAACATATCTACTAAACAAAGAACTAGTACAAAAAATCAACCCCAAAACCGCCCAAGAAACCCTCCTACTACTAACCGCAGACCATGGCGAAATAGCCGTTAACCCAAAAGAAACAATCTACCTCCCAAAAACAGCACTACACTTACAAACCGCAGAAAACCACAAACCAATCCCACCCACAGGCAGCCCCAGAGAAATTTTTTTACACATAAAAACAGAAAAACTCACACAAACAAAGGATTGGCTGACACAAAAAATTGGCAACAAAGCCCAGATAATCGAAACCAAAAAAGCCGCAGAAAAAAGATTGTTTGGCTTGGGCACAGCAAGTGAAGAATTTTTTGAAAGAACCGGAAACTTGATGATTCTACCCTATGGCCACGAAACCATATGGTTCGAAAACCCCGAGGGTAGAAAAATCCCCTACTTAGGACAACATGGAGGGCTAAACAAACAAGAGATGCTAGTGCCATTCGCAGTTGCTAATCTCGCCAACTTGAAAGAAAAAACCCCCAGTTAAAAGACACCTATCTGTGCTGCGTTGGAATAACTGTTTGACTGCTTAACATTGACCAACTGGCTGCAAAAGCCCCATGCATAGCTTTTAGAGCCGTTTCGCCGCTGGCAATCACTATAGCATCATTTTCTTGAGGTTCTAGGTCATGGAGCATACGATGAGCTGCAATGGGAAAAACCTGATCGATATCATCGCTAACAGAGTTAATATGCAATCGCCCGTTTTGGAAAACAGCAATCAAGGCATGTACGGCACCAACCACAATTGCCTGATCGCGTTGTTCAATACCTGAACCCACTTTATCGGCACCGCCGCGGATAACAATGCCATAGTTAAAACCAAAAGGAGTTAACTCTGTCCAGGAGAACGCACCTCGCTTAGGGAAAAACTTGACGAATTCACGATAAACGCTCAAACCTTTGTCAGTAAGCGTGCAACCTGCTCTAGAGATTTTTACTAGACCAGCACCAACTAATCGGCCCAAAATGGTCCGCGTGGTTCCTTCACCCACGTATAGGTACTTTGCAATTTTAACGCGCGAAACAGGTTTTGCAGATATCAATTGCAAAGCGTAGAATAGTTGAAACGCTGAAAAAGACAACAACCTACCAGCAGCTTTGACCTCAGCCAAACCATCGAAATAGTTCTTCAGTGACTCACCATTCAAGTTATCATCATCCCCGTCAAGTCCACCTTTGAATTAAACACGTTACTATTTTGCTTGGTCTGCCTCCTATACACTGGATTTCCTTAGCGCCACTATACAACCCACAAAGAAGACAACACCAAAAACTAAGAGACCGCCAAAGGACAACCAGGGAAAAGGCGAGCCCAACAAGGTAGCCCTTAAAAGCTCGGTTGAATGGGTTAGCGGCAAGAAGTACAATACGACTTTTGCGGCATCGGGCAACTGACTCAAAGAAAAGAAAGTCCCACAAAGAAAAGTCATCGGTAAAATCACCAAAGTACTAAAGTTGCTCATACCCTGATGAGAAGTAATGACCAACGCAATGAGTACACCAAAGAGGGCAAACACGAAACAGGACAGTAACAGCATCAAGAAGAATACTGGGCTAACCAATAGAGTGGGTGCAAGAACTAATCCCACGGCATATATGGCGACAGCACAAATCAATCCACGTATTACACCTATGAGAGCTTTACCCGTAACAATCGCGTAGCTACTCACAGGGGACATCAAGAGTTCATCGAAGCTTTTGTAGAAAAATTTGTCCACCTGAAGCTTTGAAGCGGCACCATTAAAGCTGATGGAAAAAGCTGTTAGCGCAACGATTCCCGGGATGACAAACGAAAGGTAGCTGACGCCATCAAGGTTTATATCTCGACCTAACCCGTAGCCAAAAGCAACCAAATACAGCAGTGGTAACACAAGACTGGTTGCAACGGTAGCCTTCCAATGGCGGCGCATATTTCGCAGGTCAACCCATAGAACCGCATAAACATCACGAAAACCATCTAGCATTATTGTACCCCCACTTTTTCGCCTGTCTGTTCAATGAACACATCTTCGAGATTTGACTCGCGAATAATCACCGTTTTTGCTTCAGAAGACAAGCCCTTGACATATTGATTGGCTGCTTCACGATCAGCAAAAAACTGGTAATGCATCTCATTGTTGTCAACAAGTGTTTCAACGACAACGGGCCCAACTTTTTTGCGAAGCTCCGACGGCTTATCCACCGCAATCAGTCGCCCGTGATGCATGATACCGACACGGTTACACAAAACTTCCGCTTCTTCAATGTAGTGGGTTGTCAAGAAGATAGTTGTGCCGTCGTTGTTTAAACGGCGCATTAGATCCCACAGACGACGGCGCGCCTGAGCATCCAACCCCACTGTTGGCTCATCTAGAAATAATAGTTTGGGTTCATGTATGAGACTGCATACGATGGCTGCTTTCTTTTTCATACCGCCCGAGAGGGTATCAACCATTTTGTTTGCGTACTCGGTGAGTTCAACATACTCGAGCAACTCGGCTATGCGTTGCTTGCGTTTTGAGGCGCCTATACGTTGTATGCGCGCATGGAACTCCATGTTTTCACGAATAGTAAGATCACGGTCTAAACTCAAATGCTGCTGCACGACGCCGATAACTTTTTTGACTTTTCCGGGTTCCTCTTTGAGGTCATAACCCCCAACCGAAACAAACCCAGAAGTGGGATGTGTTAGAGTTGTTAGAACACGAATGGTTGTGGTTTTACCCGCGCCATTTGGACCTAAGAACCCAAAGATTTCTCCAGCGTGTACACGCAAGTCCAAGTTGTTTATGGCGTTGATGCTGCCATAATTTTTGCACAGGTTCTCAGTGTAGATGAAATCTAACATACGTTTTCCTCCTCAGATTAGGTGTCGAATTTTTTTAGTGCCTCTGTCACAGCAACCTTGGCGGTGTAACCTATTAGTTCACCCATCTTTGTATGTCCACCTGTATGCCGAATTACTATGTTAGGGTTTACTCCTGAAACAACAATCATGCTGTCTGTTCCTGTGCCCGTGGCTTGAATTTTTGGATTAGGTGTACTCATATAATTTAGGTCCTGGAGAACTGCAGTTTTGGCTTCTGTAGCAGTCATGATTGCCCTAGCCATAGCACCCATAGTCAGAGAGACATTTGTTAGAAGGATAATGTTTATAGTGCCAAGTTTGCTGTGAAACGCTTTCCCTTTCTCGACCCATTGACCTTCGTCAACACCAGCTCGGAGCGCATTGCCTTTTGCACCACCAGTTGCGATGCAACAAACATGAAAAGCGTCAAAAATTTTCTCACAGAAAGCCACCTTGTCCATGTCAACTCCGGTACTCATGAAGGTGACCTCTCTACAACGTAATCCTAGTGTTGCGGGAAGATGCTTAGCAAATATGCCGTATTTTTCTAGCGTCATGTTGTTGGCAGATAATGGGTCGGGAACATACACGTTGGCAACGTGAGTAACATAGCGTAAACCGCTCAATGTGGAGAGAACACGACGTTTTTCTTTAAATGCCACCAGGGTTGTGTTCAGGTTGATACCATCGTATTTGTGGTAGATTACTTTTGCTTCAACATCTCGGAGTTGTAGGTCTAATTTTTTCTCTTTGTACTTTGTTATAACATCTATCATTTTATTCTCCTCTTTTTTTCTCGTTAGCATCTTCAAGCAAGCCTTCAACACTAAGGTAGAGCCGCTCAAGCGCCTTTTTCATATCCTCAGATGCCTGCCACATATTTCGGTTAATAGCTTCCAGCAACCGCTCAACCATATTCTGCAGTGCGTATGGATTCACGTCTTTGAGCCAATCTTGCATGTCTTTGTCAAAAACGTATTTTTTAGCAAGCTCCTCATACATCCAATCCTCCACGACCTCGACAGTGGCATCCCAGCCAAGTACGGTATCCATAGTTCGAGACAAGTCAGCTGCGCCTTGGTAGCCGTGTCGTTTCATACCCTCGATGTATTTGGGGTTGAGGAGGCGACTACGAAAAACGTGACAGGTTTCCTCGGCGGTGCTTCTGACTTTGACACGTTTAGGGTCAGAACTGTCACCGCAATAGGAGCGGGGCGCTTTTCCACCGATGATTTTTACAGCATTTATCATGCCACCGTGAGCGTCATACCAGTCGTCACCATCGAGGATATCGTATTCCCGTGAATCTTGGTTCTTCACAGTTACGCTGATTTTGCTTAGGCATCGCTTAAACTGCTCTGGAACCTGCACTCCGTAGGTTTTACGGGTGTAAGCGTAACTGCCCCAGTTAATGTAGATATCAGAGAGGTCTTGCTGGGTTTTCCAGTTTTTAGAGTCTATTGCTTCGCTGACGCCACAGCCATATGCACCTGGGCGGTCGCCAAAAATGCGGTAGCATGCTTCTTGGTAGGCTTTGTTGGTGTCTGTGCCTTTGGCAATTTCCTCGGTGACTTCGGCTGCCACGTGTTTGGCTACAAAATTTTGACTATTGGGCTCGTTTAACCCAGCCACTAACTCGACAGCTGCGTCAATGAGGTTCACGACAATGGGAAAACTGTCGCGGAACAAACCGCTGATGCGTATGGTGACATCAATACGAGGGCGCTTGAGTTCACTGAGAGGGATGGCATCTATTCCCACAACTCGACCGCTGGATCGTTCCCACACGGGCTTCACACCTAACAGGTAGAGAATTTCGGCTATGTCATCGCCTTTAGTTTTCATAGTGTCGGTTGCCCAAATCACAATACCGACAGACTCTGGGTATTGGCCTTCTTCTTTGAGATAACGCTCCAGCAATACATTAGCCAATGAGACACCGACTTCCCAGGATGCTACAGAGGGAACCGCACGGGGATCAACGGAGTAAAAGTTTCTGCCAGTAGGCAAAATATCTGCCATGCCTCGTGTGATGGAACCTGATGGCCCAGGGCGGACATAGCCGCCACTACAGCCGGATAGGGTGTAAGTTAATTCGTCTGTCGTATTGGCGAGAGCGGGGGCAAGAAAGTTGCTGATATATCGGAGGCAACTGTCGATTTTTGGGGTACTTGTGCCTAATATAGCATGGGTTATTTCAGAGATTTTTCCTTCTTTGAACTCTGCATCATGGAACTTTTGCACTATCGCAAGCGACAGAGTGCCGATTTCTTTTAGGTGGTCACCATTAGTTTTTCCGTCGATACCCAGTTTACCGCGGTGCACAAGCAAATCCTCGAAGTCGTAACCTTTTAACTCGGCAAGAGACTGCCTCAAAGAGGGAACATCCCCGTTGCTTAGACGGGTAAGAGTTACGAGGAATTCGTCGAGGCGCAGATCTTTGGGGGCCTCGCCTAATGTGTGGAGACCATCACGGATTTGAGCATCGGACAACTCGTTAATGTATGCATGCAGCTGCTCTAGAAAGGTGTCAAAATTGGCGTAGGCGACATCGTTGGTGACATTTAGGTCCTTGTCTAGTTTAGCAGCGATCACATTTTCCCAAATTAGGTTACGTATGATAGGCAGTTTTTCTTGGTCTACAGTTTTAGCGTGGTAGTACTCTTGGAGTTGAACTTCGAGTTTGGCGAGGTCCTCATATGAGTCGGCGTTGTGCATAACTGGAACAAGGTGCTCGATTATGCAGCAGTAGCCGCGTCGTTTGGCTTGAGTACCTTCCCCAGGGTTAGTTATCACGTAGGGGTAAATGTTGGGCATATCCGATATGGTAATATCGGGTTGGCATGATCGTGACAGACCAACTGATTTACCTGGGAGCCACTCTTGGGTGCCGTGCGTACCGATGTGCATGATGACATTTGCACCAAAGACATCGCGAATCCAACGATAGTAGGCGTGGTAATGGTGAGGCATAGCGATGTCGGGACTGTGGTAGAGGTCTATTGAGTCCTCCATGAAGCCCCGGGGCGGCTGCACACCGACAAAGACGTTGCCGTTAATCAGCCCTGCAACCAAAAGGTGACCATTGTACATGAAGAGCTGCCCTGGGCGTTTTCCCCAGTCCATCTCCATCTTTTGAGCGACATCTAGGGCTAAATCGTTAAACCATGGTTCGTATTGCTTAAGCGCGATTTTGTCTAGGGCGCGGTCGTAGAGTTCTTGTGGACTTGCCCAGCGGCGGTCGTTAGTTAACCCCGCGATGATTGTGTCCATGAGTTTCTGGCTGCTCTCAGGTAACTCGCCAAGTGTGTATCCCTGCTGCTGTAAACCTTTTAGGATGTTCATCACTGAAGCGGAAGAATCCAAACCGAATGCGTGACCAATCGTATCGTTGCGCGGAGGGTAATTATGAAATATTATTGCAACTTTTTTCTCTTTGTTTGGTAGTCGCCTTAGTTTACCCCAATTAAGGGATAGGCTAACAGCTTTTTTCATGCGCTCTGTTATAGCCTCATACTTGATCAGTCGTGTTCCAGTAGATGGATTGATTTGGCAACAGTCCAGGGTGGCAACGGGCACCGTTATGAGTGCACCATCGAATTCGGGCATTGCCACGTTAGCGGGAATATCCATGATGTTGAGGCCTTGCATTGTGTCATGCCATTCTTCGTAGGTGTTGCAGGACAGAATGGCTTTTATGATTGGAACATCGAGTTTTTTGAGCACATCGGATGCGTCAGCTCCGGCAAGGCAGGTGGAAAATGAAAAAGAGAGTAGGCTCATAACCACGTCGATGAGTGGTTTACCGTCCTTTAAGAAGTAATTATCTATTACCCATTCAAGTCCATTTACACCCAATTTAGGATTTTTTGATCCACTGAAAAACACGGGTAGCACGTTGGCACCTTGCGCTTCGATTTCGTGAATTGCTGCGTCGACATAACTGGTGTTACCGCCCTGCCAGCTGCTCTGATGGAACCACAACCCAATAGTCACACGGTCAGGGAGAAACTTTCTTTCTACATACTCATCTATAGAGGGCGGATGGTCGAAGGCGGGGTGGTAGATGCCTTCCCAGATGGGTTTTGTTGGCATTTCAAAAGTAAAATTGGCACCTGTGAAACGGTTTGCAAGGTAATAAAGAAGGTTTTCAAAGTTCTTTTTCCCACCATAATTGAGGTAGAAAAAGATTTTTTGGCGATCTTCTGCTGCTACGGTTGTGTATTTGTTGTAGTCTTTGGCGCCATAAAAAGAGGATGATATCATAAGGGGTACCTTGGCGGTTTTTAGCACCTCGACCAATTTGTCCATTTCAGGCAGATCACCCATCAAATGTGCGATGACTAGGTGGGCGGTTTTGGAAAAGGCTATAAAATCGTCAAGTGCACCAAAGTCACGGAAATCTCCGCCAGTCTGTAGACGTAATTCTATGGTGTTCGGGTGTGCCCTGTTTATTTTGTTTGCTGCATCGATTGCTGGTATGGCGTCTGTCGGGATGGTTGTTACTATGGCTATGCTCAGTTTTGTCACTCAAGATGCCTCGGTTAGTTGGGTTAATTTGCGGTAGTAAACAGTGTCTTCTTCTGTTACCAAAGGGGTGATTTGGGGTTTTCCAATAACAGATACGGAAACGTTTACTTTGATGCCATAAACGATTTCTATGTTTTTTTCTGTGATAACCTGTTCAGGGGTGCCCATTGCGTATATGCGACCCCCTTTCATCATCAGTATACGGTCAGAGAATCGGCTTGTCAAGTTCAAATCGTGCATCGATACAATTACAGATCGTTCCTTGCTCTGAGTTAAACTCTTCAGCAGGCACAATATCTCGAGTTGATGTTTAATATCCAACGAACTAGTTGGTTCATCGAGAAGCAAAAGCTTTGGCTGCTGAGCTAGTGCACGTGCAATTATGACTTTTTGTTGCTCACCACCGCTGAGTTCGTCAAAGTGACGCATTGCAAGGTGTCCAATACCCAGAAAATCCAGCATCTCGGCAACGATTTCGTTATCGCGCTCACCTATGTTCCAGTGGATGTAGGGTTTTCTGCCCATCATGACAACGTCAAAGACTGTAAAGGGAAAAGTGCTAGTAGAGCTTTGGGGAACATATCCTATGAGTTTTGATAGTTCCTTGAGGTCTAGGCTTACGATGTCTTTACCGTCAACGAGTACAGTATTTTGTTTTGGTTTTAGTATACGGTTAATACATTTCAAAAAGGTGCTTTTTCCTGAGCCGTTGGGACCAACGATACTTAGGATCTCACCTGCTCCAACACTTAGTTCTAAGTCTTTTAGGACATCGTGTCCAGAGTAGCCAAATGAAAGTTTATTTATAGTCAGGTTCATTGCCAACTTTTCCTCCGTCTAGTCATCATAATGTAAATGAAGAATGGGACACCTAGCAGGGAAGTTACTATGCCTACTGGAAGTTCCGTGGGAGCAATCACTAGCCTGGCCACTGTGTCGGAGCATAGAAGTGTGAAAGCTCCGATGAGTGCACTACATGGAATGAGGAAGCGGTGGTCAGTTCCAATCAGCATTCGTGCAATGTGTGGTGCAATCAAGTCTACAAAACCGATTACACCTACAAAAGATATTATGGCTGCCGTCACAAGCGTTTCTAGCACCATATTTACTGTTAGCACACGCTTGGAGTTGACACCTAAACTGGTCGCTACTTCTTCGCCCATGCTCATCACGTTAATGTTCCAAGACTGTTGTGTCATCAGCACAATACTCACTATGACTATGGGTAAAATTACCACTATACTAGTCCAGGTAGCAGAGGTTAAGCTGCCCATAAGCCAAAACACCACCGAAGCCACCGCCTGATATTGGGGAGCAACATATTGGATCAGAGCGAGCAAGGCGGAGAACAAAAAGCCAATAGCCACACCTAGTAAGATCACTGTTTCTGAGCTCATGCCACGGGCACGAGCAAAAACGAAGACTATCGCCATCGCAAGAACGCTAAACAAGAAAGCGTTAACGATCACAATGTATCCACCGAAAATCGATAAAACGCCCACGCCAAAAATTATTGCTAAAGCTGCACCAAACCCTGCAGCTGATGAAATGCCTAAAACATATGAGGATACGAGGGGATTGCGCAGAGTCCCCTGCATGGTTGCGCCAGCGGCTGCAAGACCAGCGCCGGCAAGTATTGCAAGGATGACACGGGGTAAACGTAAATCTAGAATTATTCTCTGGGTAGTAATGGAACCTGGGTCAATATTTAAGAAGGGAAACATTTTTGAAAAAATGGTTTTTGCTGCGTCAACAAATCCGGGTGAAGCAGCGCCTAGACTAATTGAAATTATGATACTTAGAATTAATGCTGAAAAAAGGAGGATTATGATAAGTGCTTTTCGCTTTTTGCCCTTGCTGTATTGTTGCTTGATTTCTGTAGTGGTGCTCATGGATATGAGTAAACTCCTGATAATGTTGTGCCGCTGAAGAATGTTTGAAGCATATCTTGATGGACAGCAGTTGGATCTATGTCTTCAAAAAGGCTGGGGTGCATCCATTTTGCCCATTGCACATATCCGACGATTGATTTTATTCCGCCGGTGATTGCGTAGTCGCAGATGTAAACGTTGCCTTCTTTGACGGCTGTTGTGCCTTTCAATGCTGCACGACTCATGATTCCATTCCGTGCAGTGGTAAAGTCTGTAGTGCTGTGATCTGAACTGCTTACCATGAAAATGATTATATCCGGGTTGGCTTCAGTGACATACTCGGGGGCCACTATAGGGGCATATTCGGTTTGGTTTTCAGCGATGTTGATTCCGCCAGTGTTAACTATCAATGGAACAAGTTCAGTTTGCCAATCTTGGTACCATTCAAAGTAAACTAGGGGTTTTTCGCTTCTCGCTAGATTCGCAATGCGATCGTTAACTAAATCTTCATACTGGCGCATGTAATCGACGAGTTCGGTGGCTTTATCTTGTGTATCTAAGATTTGCCCGAGTTGGGTCACCAAATTACAGGTAATATCAACCGCAGTTTCAGTAGAGTCTACTGATGGAGTGATTGATTCGCAGATAAACACGGGTATGCCAGCGGCTTCAATCTGTTTTGATGTTTGATCGTTGAAATAGTTGATTGGTGCTCCACCTAAGACCAGATCAGGCTTCAATTCGATGATTTTTTCCACACTTGGACTGTAGGATTCGCCTAGATTTTGGATTGATGCAACCGAAGGCGGGAAAACCGAAGAGGTATCTACTCCGATGATTCTATCTTCGCAACCTAATGCGCAGACTATCTCGGTAGCGATTGCGTCAAGGGTAACAACGGTCTTAACGGGTTTAACTATATTGACTGTATCTCCGTTGGGGTCTACAATAGTGAGTATTGTTCCCGTCGAATTATTGTCGTCCGAAGGGTTATTGTTGAGTGAATATAGGATTCCATAGGATGAAGCCACTATAACAACTATGAGTATAACTGCAAGTGTAACAACGATTGTTTTTTTCAAAATATTCACCTCCAACCAAAAATATTTTTGTAGTCCTCATAATTACTATGCAAACCTTCTTGAACCGCAGAAACGATTGGGCTGGCGCTGAGCTCTTCGAGCCGTAAATAGCGACCGCCCATTTCATCGCACATTTGCTTTACGAGTCCAAAGGTTAAGAAGCCCTGTTCAGTATCTATTGCAAGCACTCTCACACCTGAATGTGCTATTTCTCGTGCGACATTTCTTGCATCAGTCACAGGATCGCCTCCATTGAGGGGAACATTAGCGCGTCCATCGGAGACTAAGGCTAAGAGGGGAATTGCCTCTTTATCGCGTTGCAAATAATCATGGATGGCATCTAGTCCAAGTGATAAACCGTGCGCCATAGGAGTGCGCCCGCCAGTAGGTAAAACGGATAAAAGTTTCTGCGCTAACTCTACACTATTGGTTGGAGGAAGTACAAGTTCTGCACTATCTCTGCGGAAAACCACCATACCCACGCGATCACGGCGTTGGTATGCATCAAGTAAGAGAGAAAGCACAGCGCCTTTAGTGGCGCTCATCCGCTCCTCTGCAGCCATTGAGCCACTTGCGTCAACTACAAACATGATCAAATTGCCAACTTTGCATTCGCGGACTTTTTCGCGCAGGTCAGACCGCTCAATTAACAGGCCGCTATGAGCGCCTGACTCACTTTTTCTCTGAAGCTGAAAAGGTGCAGCCGCACGCAAAGTTGCATCAAATGCTAAATCGTGCACTTTCCCCTTCGGGACGGCATTGTCAACGTATCGACCAGTCTTTTTGCTGCTCAAACTTGTAGAGCGACGTCCACTTCCGCTACGTTGAAAATCATCTAAAGCAGGCATATCGAAGGGCTTTACTCTATAGGGAGCATCGGCTTGAAAGACTTGCTCTCCCCCAGAATCCTCTTGTTCGGATGAGGGGTCGTTTTCGCTGCTTTCTGCGGGGGGATTTGGGGGATTTTGTTGTTGTGGTTGTTGTGATTGTTGTTTGTTTTGATTCCATTTCTGGAGGCTGTCTTGAATTTGCTGCTGCTCGAGTTTTGGCTCTTCGAAGGGTTGACGTCGACGGCGGTGTGGAAGAACCAGTTCAGCTGCTTCTTTAATGTCATCGTCAGTTACTTCTGTGCGACCATTGAAAGCAGCTATAGTACAGGCTGTTTTGTACATCGTTATGTCGGCGCGGTGTCCATCTACGGCAAAGTCGATGCAGATTTGAGTGATCAAATCAAGCATCTGGTCGTTAAGCTGTACTTTGGGTAAAAGGAGAGTGGCATTTGCTATTTTCTGTCGTAGCGCTTTCTGACTACCTTGTTTTGCTTCAACAAATTTGGCAGGATCTGCTTCAAACGCTATGCGGCTTCGCACTATTTCTGCACGCGCCTCCCGATAAGGCAACCCCTTAATTTCTACAGAGAGTGCAAAGCGATCCAAGAGTTGAGGACGTAACTCGCCTTCCTCAGGGTTCATGGTGCCAACTAAAACAAATTGTGCCGGATGACTAAACGATATACCTTCGCGTTCGACAAAATTTGTGCCCATTGCGGCAGCATCTAACAAGACATCTACTAGGTGATCATCAAGCAGGTTGACTTCGTCTATGTAGAGGATATTGTGGTTAGCTTGAGCAAAGATTCCAGGATCGAAGTGTTTCTCACCCGTTTTTATGGCTTTTTCGATGTCAATGGTTCCAACCAATCGGTCTTCTGTGGCACCAACCGGTAGTTCAACTACAGAAACTGAACGTTTGGAAATTGGTAATTCTTCATTGTTGATACTTTTTGAAGCACATGCTTCGCACATGTCCTTGGGGCTTTTTGGATCGCAATGGAACGGACAGTGAGTGACAACTTCTTGTTCAGGCAACAATTTCGCTAGTGCACGAACTGTTAGGGATTTGCCTGTTCCTTTTTCGCCTCTGAGGAGAACGCCACCTATTTTTGGGTTAATTACGTTTAGTGTTAGTGCCAACTTCATTTTGTCTTGGCCGACTATAGCGGTAAAGGGGTACACAATTTTTTCCTGAGTCCTCATTGCTGAATTGCCTCTCCGTTGGATGATTTGTCCAAGCCTGCTATAAACCTTGGCTCAACACAAGTTAATATAAAGTTGATAAATTGGAGTTGATTTCTTATCGCCACCTATAACATAGCAATGCAGTTTACAAACGGAAAATGGGTTGTGGCTCTTACAACTCAAGCCCGTCATCAGAGCAATTGACCTTAAACTAAGGACTAAAAAAGAAAACACCAATACAGATAACGCAAAAATGCAGGACACATTTGTTTCTACACCACTATGTGCTGTAGTCCTGGCGAATTTTATCAGGTCATTTTTTGCATTGCGCGAAAACTCGCTTAAACCATATTGCTGTAGGGGTTTGTGCCGATAAGGTCTTTTAACCTGGATTCCGCGATACACCACTATGTTTTATTAGTTAATGCCACTTCTTTAAAATATTGTATTTATAAAATAAATCAGCATAATTTATGTTGAATTAATCTTAAAAAACGTGCGCATGAAACACATATTGATGTATCGCAATACACAACCATGGATTTTTAAGTACGTTTTTTATGAACTGGATTCGATTTTTTCTTCATAACGATATTGTAAAAGAAGTGTTAAACCACACTACATATGTTAAATGATCTGAATTATGGTACTTAAAGCATAGTTATGTATTTCGGGAATGCCGGTTTTACGCAATCTTGAATGTCAGAATACCGTTCTTCGAGCCAATTTCGACCCGCCACCTTACTTTCTGACCCGTCTAGGTTCCAAATTGCAGTTACTTTCCAGCGCTTTCTCACCTTAGATTATAGTATTCAAAGAAACACCTGTTATTTCATGAACTACTACCGCTCCGCCGTATCCGTATGCCTTTGCAAGTGTTGCTGCATACTGTCTCCGCTGCATTTCGTTGAACCGGTATCTCATACGGTTCCACAGTAAACGTATTTGACCTCTTTCCATTTGCTACACCCTGCATTTTTGCGTAATACAACTCATCGGTCACTATTTCTCAAGTATTCACCGATTATCATTTAACGGGTTCTAAGGGTTGCAGGCATAACATCGTTTTGTATGCACACATATAACTCCGCCGCAAGAGGCACATTTCCATTTCTCTTTTTCACTTTTTAAAAACACAACCATTCCATGGGTTTTAATAAACACAAGGTTCTCGATTATGCTAGGTCCATACTTTTGGCTGTAGTATTGGTCGATTTTTTTCAAGTTCTCACAAGGAAAAACGGTGCAGTCAAAACAATACTCGATTTTAGTTTTTTGTTCGGGGTGTTTGCAGTTTTTTTCGAAGAATGTACAGGTTTGCTCTCTTGTTCGACAACCGCCACACTGAGGTTGCTTTTCCCCTGAGATGGTGTAACCAAAGAAACCCACACAAGTTCGGCAGTTAATTCCACAGCGTGCAAACAGTTCGGAATTAAAGTCTTGACTCATACAAACATCGCCTTATGGTTTCTTTTCGCTTGCTCCTTCAAGTAAGCCTTCAGTCTCTAAGTATAGTTTCTGCAACTTCTGCTTCATTTCCTCGGTGGTCTCCCACATACCCCGGTCAGTAGCCTCAATCAACCTTGCCACCATATTCTCGAGTGCATAGGGATTAACATCATTGAGCCAATCCTGCATTTTCTGGTCAAGTACAAACTTGTTGGCTAATTCAGTATACATCCAGTCTTCAATGACTTCTTCAGTGGCGTCCCAACCAATAACGTAATCCATCTGTCGTGAGAATTCGGCGGCACCATGATATCCATGGCGTTTGAGACTCTCGATCCATTTAGGGTTAACGAGACGTGCTCTAAAGCAGTACTTAATTTCTTCGGCGGTGCTTCGAATCTTGACTCGCTTAGGGTCGGTACTGTCACCGTAGAATGAACGGGGAGCTTTACCTGTGAGTGTTTTTATGGCGACATCCATACCCGCATGGTAAGAGTAGGTGTCATCAACTTGCAGAGTATCGTATTCTCGTTGGTCCCAATTCTTCACTGTCAAATTCACTTCGCTTAACCTCCGTTTGAACAGCTCCGGTGCAGTTAACCCAAAGTTCTGCTTCCCATAGACATAGCAGCCCCAGTTAATGTAGATGTTAGCCAAGTCATTTTGGTCCTGCCAATTCTTGGTTTCAATTGCCTCGTTGACACCTGAACCATAGCCGCCAGGTATGTCGCCGAAAATCCTGTAGCAAGCCTCTTGGCGTGCTTTAATGGGGTCTATACCTTGCCCAATGCTTTCAGCCACCTCTTTTTCTACGTGCTTGACGATATAGTTTCTGTCTGCGGTTTCTTTAAGCTCGGAAACCATGACAACCGCTTCGTCGAGCAGGTGGATAATACTTGGGAATGTATCTCGGAACAGGCCGCTGATGCGAGCTGTAACATCGATACGGGGCCGTTTTAGTTGCTCTAAAGAAATCGGTTCGAGACCAATTACACGACCGCTTGAAGCCTCCCAAACGGGTTTTATGCCCATCAGATAGAGAATTTCAGCGATGTCATCACCGTTCGTTCTCATGCAGTCGGTTGCCCAGACAACTATGGCAACGGTTTCAGGGTATTTACCTTCTTCTTTTAGGTAGCGTGCAAGTAGGGCATCACCTAGGTTTAGACCAACTTGCCAAGCAGCAATCGAGGGGACACACCGAGGATCAATGGAGTAAAAATTGCGCCCTGTCGGCAGAATGTCAGCCATGCCGCGTGTGGGAGCACCTGAGGGACCTGTTTGGACATACGCGCCGCTACATGCAGAAAGAGTATGCGTTATTTCTTCGGTGGTTGACATCAATGCTGGAACCAAGAAAGCAGATATATAGCTCAGGCAGTTCGCGACGTTTATGTTGTTGTCTCCGAGTACTGTTTGTATTAATTTTGGAATGGCTTCGACTTTAAAATCTGCCGCGTGAAACTGGGTAATTAATTCAAGGGCGAGGCTATTTAACTCGTTAATCACGTCGCCGTTGGTTCGTGCATCAGAACGTAATTCGCCCCGTTTAGCTAACAAAGCCTCATAATCATATCTCTTTAATTCAGCGATAGATTGCCGTAATGAAGGCACGTTACCGTTATTTAGGCGGGTTAAGGCTACCAAAAACTCGTCAAGGCGGATACCGTTTGGTGGCTCACCTAAAATGTGCAGGCCGTCGGTTATTTGAGTATCTGAGAGTTCGTTGAGGTAAGCGTGCAGCTGCTCCAAAAAAATGTCGAAAGCAACGAAAGCCGCCTCCTCTGTGATGTCAAGGTCTCGTTGAAGGTTAGCGTTGACAACAGTTTCCCATATCAGACTGCGCAGAATTTTTAGTTTTGCGGGGTCAGTAGCTTTGGCACGGTAGTACTCTTGGAGTTGGACACAGATTTTGGCTAGATCCTCATAGGAATCGGCGTTATGCATTACGGGTATTAAATAGTCAACAAGACAGGCATAGCTACGTCTTTTTGCTCCAGTGCCCTCGCCGGGGTCATCAATGAGGTAGGGATAGACGTTTGGTAAATCGGTGATAGCTATGTCAGGGAAACACGAGGCAGAGAGTCCAACAGATTTACCAGGTAACCACTCAAGCGTGCCGTGTTTTCCGAAGTGGATAACTACGTCGGCCTTGAAGACATCACGTATCCATCGGTAGTATGCGTGATAATGATATGGAATGACTAGGTCGGGACTATGATAGATGGAGGCGGGATCTGTGGTGTAGCCCCGTGGCGGCTGCAAGCCTATGAAGACATTACCGTTTAATATACCGGGCACGAGTAGGTCACCGTTATAGTTGAATAGTTTCCCCGGCGGTTTGCCCCACTGCTTGATTAACTTCTTTTTGGGTGCCAAAGGCAGCTCGCTGAACCATTGAGCATATTGGGTGCCGGAGATTTTGTCTGCTGCACGTTTCGCATTTTCATCAGCGCTTGTCCAGCGTTCGTCATTGGTTAACCCGTTGATTACCCTATCCATCAGTTGCTTGCTGCTCTCAGGCAGGTAATCTAGCAGATAGCCTTCTTTTTTGAGGTTTTCTAGAAGGTTGAGGGCAGAGGTAGCGGAGTCAAGACCAGCGGCGCTGCCGATAGTGTCGTTTTTAGGTGGGTAATTATGAAAGATTAAAGCGACTTTTTTCTCGCTATTGGGAATGTAGTGCAATTTGGCCCAGTTAATACTCAGTCTAATCAGCTTATCAAGCCGCTCAGGGATCGGCTTATTGGAGGTGGCGCTGGTGCCTGTGACAGAGTCAACTTCAGAGAGGCATTTGGTGGCAACAGGTACTGTGATAAGCATGCCGTCAAATTCGGGCATTGCTACATTCCAAGCGACTTCGCTAAAATCTAGTCCTAAGAGGCTAGCGTCCCATTGTTCAAAAGTGTTTTGGGTGGACATGGCTTTGAGGACGGGTACTCCAAGGTCCTTGAAAAGAGAGTCGGGTGAATCAGAGGGCGACAGAAACGCGGCTAAAGAATGTGCAGGCAGGCTTATTACGACATCAACGACACGTTTACTATTTGCCATAAAATAGTTTTCAACAATCCACCTTAGGCTCCGAGAAGATGCGGCAGCAACCGAAAAAAACACCAAAATTGCATTCGCTCCGTGGGATTCGATGGAATCGATTAGACTTGTGGCGAGGGATGCATCGCCATCTTTTAGGGGATTATGATGGAAGAGGATTCCGACTGTTGGTTTTTCAGGCACATAGTTTTTCGCTAGGTATTCTTTCAGCGTTGAGAGGTAACCGAATTTGGGATGGTATATGCCTTCGGACGGCGGTTCCTTTGGCGGGTTAACATCAAAGTTACATCCTGTAAAACGATTAGCCAAGAAGAGTATCAGGCGCTCATAGTTTTCTGAGCCGCCACATTTGATGTATTGGAGGATTAAATGGTAATCCTCGTGGGTAACCGTGGAGTCTGCGCTGACTTCAGGATCAGGTTGGATATCGGCAACAAACAGAGGAACATGCTTATCACGTAGGACTGAAGCAACTTTATCAAAGTTTGTAAAGTTTTTTTTGCCGCCCATCAGATACATTAGAGTTATGTCTGAATGTTGGGCAAAATGGAGGAAATTATTTAAGCACTCAGTTTCTAAAAGGTCATCAGTGGTTCGAGGATAAACCTCGAGCGGGGTGTTAATTTTTTTCTGGATGGCATTAGCTGCCAATACGATAGATTTTGTTTCATTTGATAGCGTGATAAATGCAATTTTCATTTTTATCGCCTTGAGTTTTTTGTTAACTTGTTAGTTACGAAAATGGGGTAAGGAAAGAAAAGGGTGGTTAGCTCTCGGAGGAAGTTATGGATAGAGGTATGCCCCCGATAAGGTAATCTTAAAAAACTGTTCGATCATATCTGGAAGGATTGTAGTGGGGTCAGTGTCTGTGGAGAGGTCTGAGTGCATGTTTTTGGCGAAGTAGAGCAGCCCAACAGGATAACGCAGCCCTGGGATGATAGTGTAGTCAAAGGTATAAGCGTTGCCTGATTTAACTGTGGCTACATCGCTAAGAAGGGGGTGTGTGTTTACCGAGTTGAGTATATCTTGGTAGTAGCTTGCGTTGACTGCGTCTGTAGAGGCCGTTAACTTGAAGATACATTGCGGATTGTGTTGGTGCACCAATTCGGGACTTACAGCAGTTTTGTGGTTAGATTTGCTGTGTTTTACTTCAGAAATGGATGGGCAGGCAGGTTTTCTTTCAAGACAGCGCATGCAACTCAACTTAATGGATGGATTATCCAACCACATATATAAACCATAGCTTAACTCAAGACAAGCACAAGTTGATCAACAAGCAGCCGTGAGTAACGCACTCATAAACAAACAAATACAATGCCAATCAGAAAAGTCACTATTTCAACGGGAATTTCTGCAGGCATGGGCCTAATCGACCTCTATTGTCTGCACCAAAAAGCAGAAAATAAACCAAACAACATACTATAGGGAATCAGGTAAGGCGACACCGTAACCAGGCCTATAGAAAATACAGCAGTCACTATCAGAGCTAAAAAGAAGGAGAGGATAGCAAGAACTTTTCTTGTTCTGTTTGCATTGCAAAGTTTTTTTTAGATCCGCTTTTGTGGTCATGGATGCGCAAACGTTCCTGCTAGGGCGGTTCCGAAAAACTCTTGATCAAGTTCTTGATTTACTGCTGCGGGGTCTATGTCGGAGAAGAGACTAGGTTGGAGCCATTTCGCCCAGTACAGGTATCCGACTACTGAGCGGACACCGTTTATGATGCAAAAGTCACAGATGTAAACCCGGTCATACTTGACAGCGTCAACATCTTTGGTTGCGGCGCGGTTCATTATTGTATTTTTGGCGACTGTAAAATCATTGACATCATGGGTCGGGCTGCTTATCAGTTCGATAATTACTGTAGGGTTCTTTTCAACTACGAATTCGGGGCTTAAATTCGGAGAATAAACTGGCTCGTTTTCAGCAATGTTGATCCCACCAGCTTGGTGTACCGTTTGAGTGACGAAGGTTCGGTAATCTGAGTCATACCATTCGAGGAAAATCGTAACTTGCTGCGCGGATGTTAGGGAGTATATTCGATCTTTTACGAGTGTGTTGTAATTCTGCGCCCAAGTGATGTATTCAATCGTTTGCTCTTCGCACCCGACTATTTTGGTAAAGTTCTGCATTAAGTCACAGATGAAGTCAACTCTTGTCGGCAAAGCGTACAGTTCATCTTTAGTGATTTCTGATAGGTTGATCTGTTCAGAAGGTGTCGAATCAACGATGTAGATGGGCATACCAGAGTCTTTGAGGCGTTGATAGATTGGAGGGTTGTATGGTAGCATTACACTTGCGAATATGACATCGGGGTTAAGTTCTATGAGTGCCTCAACGTTAAGATCGTAATCATTTTGACCAACTGAGGCCACGTTTAAAAGTGAAGAAGGCATTGTGCAGCTGTCGCATCTTGCAACAATCAGGTCTTGGGCACCCATTGCGCATAAAGCTTCAGATATACTTCCGTCGAGAGCTGCAATACGATGCACAGGTATAGGTATGGTCAGAACATTTCCGACAGTATCAGTGACTGTGACACTTGTAGACGAGGGAGATGTAGTTGATGAGGGGGAATCAAGAGAAGTTATAGTGTAGACACCGTAAACTGAAGCAGTTAAAACTACCACAACTAGGACAGCTGCAACAATTATGTAAGTTTTGTTCAAAATTCTCACCTCCGCTAGTAGTTAGCAAGTATCCCTGAGATTACATAGAAAGTCAGTTTGCCGAGTCCTGACAGCTAAAGTAATTTGGCTCATGCATAGTTTCTCTAAACGTAGATACATAGTGTAAACGACTATGGAAATCGGTCTTACCAGACTAAGAGGGAGGGAAGTACATTGTGTGTCTATGGCGAGGGACGTTTTACTACGCTGAGGCATTCTGGGGGCGCTCCGTGGTGGAGGGTTACCCAAAAACGCATATAAATCATTGCTTAATCAAAGTTACTGTTTAGTTGATTAATTCAAGTTGAATAGAACACTAGGATAGGGGTCACAAGCGTCGCGTAAAAGACCGTAGAGTCTGAGTTGTTTTATCACTACACCCGTTGGGTGTTTTGAAGGTGTTTTCCATGCTTACAAGCACGAGTGCAAAAGTTTTGAACCTTATAGCATAACAGTATCCACACTACATGCAGTACATCAGAAAGATAAAAGCAACCCATTTTAGCTCAACAACCAAGTAAGTGCAAAAAATGGCCATAAAGGTCTCGATTGAATATCCTGAATACGGACTACATAATGTTAATAGGTGGGTACCTACACAAAGGGTAGCAGTATATAGTGATGATAGATGAGTTTTGGTAATCTCAAAGTCTTTAGGAGCCCTGTGGGAGGGCTCACCATGATACTGATGTTGCTGACGATACTGGCAGTTTTACAGATAGACCTTGCCTTCACCTACAAGATAGGCATAATAGTTTTCTCGTTTGCAGTAATTTTCCTCTCCACATTGGCAACTACAATTCTTGACCAAGCAAAATAATTATAGTAACAAATAAAACATGCATAAATCCGACTTGTATATGCACCTCCATTTTTCATTTTCACTTTCAGTCACCTCTCCCCCCTCGCGATATGTCGTTTGATCGATGATTTAAATAGGGTTAGAAGACGTAACTGGTTTTCCAATAAGCAATTGGAGATCGAAATATGATGCAAAATATCATGGTTAAACCCGTAACAGCGCAACATAAACTGTCATTTAACGTGAAAGAAGTGGATTATCTCTTTCCAGGCTTTACCAAAGGAGAATTCGCCATTATCTACGGGTCACCATCTATAACCTCACTAACGTCAATACTCTGCATAAGAGCACAACAACCCACCCAATTGGGTGGTCTAGGCAGCAACGTAATCTTCATCGACTGTGCAAACACCTTCACTCCAAAAACCATCACCCAACTGGCACAACAAAACCATATAAGCCCAACAACGGCCCGCCAAAGGATCGTGAACTTCAGCGCATTTACCGCATACCAACTAACATCACTGATTATGGACAAACTGGAAGAAAAAATACAGTCGTGCAACGCAAAACTCGTCATCGTATCCGACATTGGCGGCTTATTCCTCGATAAAACCATTACACGAGACGAAGCACAAAGAGCATACGGTCAAATCGTCAACTGGCTGGTGCATCTCGCCAAAAAATACCAAATCATTATCGTAGCAACCTATCCCAACCATGAAGGCAGCACAAGAAACATCGCACTCAAAGAAATGGCGCTAAGCAGAGCAAACACCGTCCTATCATACTTTAAAGCACCCTATACAGCAGAGTTAAACCTAGAAAAACACCCAACATACATGCTAGGCACCGCTGAGCCACCGTCGGAAAACTTAACACTGACAAGCTTCTTCTAAATTTGACACGGACTACAGGGTCCTTCGAAAATAAACAGCAACCATAAATAACCAAGCAACCGTTAAGACTACCGTTGGAAATCAACCACAATTATTTGCTACACTAACTCTTCGAACCCAGCCCAGAAATGAACAGCCAACCAAGCGAGACAAACAATACCGCGACAGATAGACATATTTTTTCAAACATATTCAGTTGATCAAGCGTATTTAAAAAGCACGGAAATTCAAAGCAAACAATCGCTGCTTACATGATTTGATCATCATTTGGCAGCAACGAGATAAAACGTTTCTACAGTGAAATACAATAAAAAACTAAAAATACAAGAAAGGGAAATTTAATAAAAGTTGCGAGCCTCTTTACGTTTTTCGGCTTCTTCGTAGAAGCGTAACACTTCGTCGATAATTTCAATATTTGAGAGCAACATACGTCTACAGCAGTAGCGTTTCAATCCGAGGCTATCAAGCACATCATTTGCATTCTCGCCAGCTTTTATACGTCTTGTGAATTCGTCCCATCGGTCTCCAACCAACTTGCCGCAGGTGAAGCATCTTACGGGAATAATCACAGTTTCTATCTCCTCACCTATATGATTTCTGTTCTTTTGAACGTGCGCCTGCGCCGCCAAACTTCTTTGTTTCTTTAGCGCGACTATCGCCTGCAATCATGGTGCGGTCGTACTCACTAAAAACAGTGCGCAGATGGGTGCTCTTGGTCCATTTGAGTAAACCGTTAGCGATTGCCATACGAGCGGCTTCTGCCTGACCCATGTATCCTCCACCACTGGTCTTAACATCCATGTCTAGTTGCATCCAGATATCTCCGCCTGCTTGATGCAGGGGTTCCATGATTTTTGCTTTAGCGATATCGGGTTCATAAATTTCAACTGGAGTGAGGTTTATGCGAACTCTGCCGACACCTGGACGTATGATGGCGCGGGCGGTTGCAGTTTTTCTTTTTCCACTAACTACTAGGACTTTCTTTGTTGTTGGCATAGTTATTCCATCCTGTTTCTCCATCCGATTTCCTTTGCCAATTCAGCTAGGTTGAAGTGTGGCCCTTTTAAGTCTGTTGATTGAGCATCCTCGAAAGAGATCATTTGCTGGTCTTTAAATTCTAGTGGAATCCCCATGTAAGCCTTTAGGTGCTTATAGGCGGTTTTGCCTTTTGGCTGTTTGAATGGAAGCATACCGCGGACTGTCTTGCGTAGAAAACGGTCTGGGCGACGATAATGGAAGGGCCCGCGTGCTGGTGCACCGACTTCAAGGAACAGGTGTGCTTCAGCAATTTTGCTCTTTCTCTTACCGCTAAAAACGGCTTTTTCAGCGTTTAGAATGATGACTTCTTCGCCGTTTATGAGCAATTTAGCAATTTTGCTGCACATGCGACCAACTATTTGACCCTCAGCATTCACCAAGATGGCTTTTGGTGATTTTGCAAGTTTAGTTGTTGTTTGGGACATTTCTGTTTCACCGGATGATTTTTACTTTTGAACCTTTGGGGTTTTCTGCCATGAGTTCTTGGATTGTAAGACACTTGGATTTTGCCGCTTCAATTTTTGCCTTCGCAGCGCCTGAGACTTCAAAAGATGCAACTGTTATTGCGTGGTTGAGTGCACCTGAAGCAAGGATCTTGCCGGGAACCACGACTATATCAGATTCCTCAGTGTGCCTGTTAATGGTGCTCAGGTTGACGGCGACACGTTGGCTTCGGGTGTGTGCCAAGTAGTCGGCTACGTCGGCCCAGATAGGAGCAACCTGTTCCCTGCTGGTTTTGCGCAGTGCACTGATAAGTTCGATTAGTTGGGGGTTGGTAGTTTTTGTTTCTCTCATTGTTGTTCAGCCTTGATTTGTTCCTCAAACTCGTTTAGTTGTTTGCCTAACAGTTTAGTGGCCTCCTTCAAGACCCGTTCGGGGGGAAGCGCACCTGTAGATTCTATTGTTAGGATGAAATCGTTCTTTTCCCACTCGATTTTTAGTGGAGAAGGTTTTTGTGGACATGCCTCAACGCAGTCCATGCAGAGTGTACAATTCAAGAGGTCACGGACGTCAACTTTATCATCTTTGATAGACAGAACCTTTTTGGGACAAATATCGACGCATTTTTGACAGCTAGGACATTTTTCTGCGGGAAGGGTGATTTTTGGGTAATATTTGTATGTGCAAATGGAGACGGGTTGCCATTTCGCGTGTGTTTTGCCTTTGCCCAAGCGTGCATATGCTTCAAGTTTGAGTTTTTGGTTTTTTGCGAGTTTGATAATTGGAATTCTGTCGGACACTGGGAGAATTTCGGGGTTTTCAGAAATGATTTCGCCGCTATACACTGTGCGGGTACCTTCTTTTGCTTCGGCATCAAGCGTTAAAGTGACACGACATTGTTGGCAGCCAAATTCGCTTTGGCACTCGCACTCTTCGGGTGTGTTGTATGCGTCGAGATCGGTTCTCAAGGGGGTAAGACCTAATCTGTGTGCAATCATTTCATCTTGGAGAATAGAGCTGTTCTCAATCATAACAACTTCTTCGATTGCCATACATGGAACCTCAGCAAGTGCTAAACGACGCAACGCGTTCATTAATGGCACATCCGCATCACGTACAATTATGCGGAGGTTAGTATCGTTTTTTTCCAAGATATCGATCTTCACTTGCTAAGACACTCCAATAAGTCAATAATATGACTGTGCGGTCATAGGATATTTCAGTGTATTATTTGTATTTTTCCCTAAATAATGGATGGAGAGTTAGACTCTTCGCCCTCTTCTTCCCCCGGGTCGTCTTGTGCCATCGTGTGGAATTGGGGTGACTTCTTCGATGCGTTCGATGCGGAACCCGAATCTGGCGAGCGCTCTGATAGCTGCTTGTGCGCCGGGGCCGGGGGTTCTGGGTCCTGAGCCGCCTGGGGCGCGAACTTTGATGTGGATGGCAGTGATACCTTTGTCACGAGCGACTTCTGCTGCTCCTGTGGCTGCGCGCATGGCTGCGTATGGCGAGGATTCCATGCGATCCGCTTTGACGAACATTCCACCGGTGGTGCGTGCGATGGTTTCTGCGCCTGATATGTCAGTTATATGGATTAGGGTGTTGTTGTAGGAGCTAAAGATGTGCACTATTGCCCATCTGTCGTTGCGTTTACTGGTTGCATTAATGCTCAAAATCTGCCGCCTCCGCGTCCGCCTCTACGACCTCTCTGTGGCTGTCTGAGTTCGGGCTGTTTGGCAACCACTGTTAAGCCTAGGCGTAGGGGATGTTCCGTTTTTGCGATCGCGCTTTCAAGAGAATATATGATTTTTGTTTCTGCCTCTTTGGGCACGATGTATCCGGGTATGGTTACACGCCGATTGTCGATGGTTATGTGCCCGTGAGTGATAAGTTGTCGTGATTGGAAAACTGTTCGTGCTAGCCCCTTGCGGAAAACAATAGTTTGTAGTCTACGCTCGAGGAGATCTTCGATGGTTAAGTCAAGCACGTTATCAAGAACGGCTGTTTCAGGCAGAATACCTTTTTTCTTTAGCTGGGACAAAAGTTCGTTTTCCATTTTAGCACGTTCTTCGTCAGATTTGCTAATTAAGGTACGGGCGATACCTCTGGCTTTGGATAGAGTGGTTTTATGTTTCCAGAGTTCACGCTTATTACGTAAGCCATATTGCCCCAAGAGTTTAAGTTCTTCTTGGAGGATATCTTTGCGCCAATTATAGCGGGGCGTATCGAATTTGCGACGTTGCTTCTTTGGATCTCCCATGCTTATTTGCCTCCCTCACTGCCTGATTTCTGCATCAGAGTTTTCTTTTTAACTCCAAGCGCCTTACCTGCGCGTCCAGTGGTTTTGGTGCGTTGACCGCGTACTTTTAGGCTGTAAGCATGGCGATATCCACGCCAACATCTTATTTCCTTAGCACCGTCAATGTCAGTTTTAATTTTAAATGCTAAATCCGCACTCAAAACGTGGAGATCTTTCCCGGTCTCCCTGTCTTTTCGGCGGTTAAACATCCAACCTGGAATGTTGTATTTGACTGGATCCCGGATGACATCTTCAATTTTTGCAATGTCAGAATCAGCGATTAAGCCAACTCGGACGTCGGGATTTACACCTGCCTTCTTTAGAATGGCATTTGAAAGGCTGGAACTGATGCCTTTAACATGTGCAACTGCGTAAGATACCTTTAGAGTACCTTGAACGTCTGTACCCATGATACGAACAATATAGCGGTATTCCTGTGACATTCTGAATTTTCATCCGTTTTTAAGTTTGAAAGCATATACGAAATGAGGCAGTGTTTATTTAAACCTTCCCTAGTCATAAACCATGTATCAATTGCATACCAAACTCATAGATAAACAAGAGAGCATTCTCCACAACACATGAAAACATCTACGCGCCATGTACTGATGCAGTTATATAAACTACCACAATATAAAACACGCTAAACGCCATCGTTGACATACCCATAAACAGGCAATCAGAAATGTTACCTACAACGTTTCAGGAACAGAGAACACAACAGAGCGCTACTCTTTTTTGAGGGCATCCATAACATTTAGTATGGAATTTATCCATCTTAAATAAGAGTTAATGGTTGCCCGCAACGCAACGGTGTCTTCTGCATCAGCCTCTAAAACCAAGTTGTAGTCGGCTCTGTAGAGTTGAACGTTGGAGCGGTGTGTTAGAGATGCTTGCACTTCAGGCATCAACGCCTCAATCAATGTAGTGATCTGCTTTTCGGAGCTAAACTCTAGATGTATTACGGCTTTTGTTTTAGTCGACAAAACACCCACCAAGCAATAGAAGCGCTATTATAAAAACAAAACAAAATAAAAGTAGAGAAGAAAAGAAGGTTACTCAGTGGATTCTTCTTCAACTACCTCAACTGGGGCTTCTTCAGCTTGGACGACCGGTTGTTCTGTGCCCTCAACTGTCGTGCCTCTAGCAGCACGTTTAGCAATGACACCCAACTTTGTGATTGGAGTATATGCTCCGCCTGCGAAGGTGAACTCGCATTTACTGCATTTCCAAATGCCAACACTTACACGCCGCACACGAACAAACCCACATTGGGGACATCGGTGAGGTTTTTTGAGCTCAGTTATCACTTTAACGTAACGTTTTCTTACTGTGGAACCGTAACGTGCGCCTAATCCTCGAGTTGGACCTACCTTTTTAGTCTTGGGCAACTATTTTCACCAGTTAAGTTTCTTACGCAGTTCTGCTGCTTTGTCCAGAGCAATCTTTGAGGCTTCTAAAATCTGTTGTGGTGTAAAATAGCCTGACAGCCCTTTCTGGATAGCACAGATATTACCGTCCTCATTTAGGGCAAATGTTATGCGTGAGTCCATGACAGATTCTTCTTCTAATCCGGGGTCAATGATGAGCTTGTTGTTGATTTTGCCGATGGTGACGGTTACAGGGTGGCTTTTCATAGGTAGCGGTGTGTAGCCTTGTTTTAGTTTTAGCTCACCATCTTTGACTTCATAGTTGGGCATCTTGGTGTTAATGAGCGCTGCCATGGCTGCGATGGCTGATGCATCGATGAGGTTACCATCATGGTTTAAGACGTAGATGTCTACGAAGACAACGAAGACGTTTTTGCCCGCTTCAATGCATAGTTTTTCAGTGTTTATAGCGTGGGATTCTCTTATGCCTCTGTCGACGACTCTGGCTAGTTCGATGCTGTTTTCATCGGGTGGACCTGGTTCAAAGTCTGGTGATGCGAGCGGTACAAGTTCCGCGTTGACGGTCATGACACCATTGTTTGGAGTGTCTGCAAAGGGTTCACCAGTTTCAACTTTGACGCCGACTAGAACTTCTGATTTGCCCAAAAGTACACGGGCTGAACCTTCGGCTTTTTCTATTATGCCAGGTTCAATTTTTATTTCGCGCGTATCAAGCAAGCCTCGTTCGTCGAGGCGTTTACCTTTTTCTAGGAGGGCTTCGATTTGTCGTAGTCGGACTTTAGTTATGAGTGATGACATTATTCTTCAACCTCTTTAACAACCATATATTTTGTTTTTAGTGCTTCTTTTTGCATAGTATAGATTTTTTTGCAGCCTTCCATAGCCATGTTGACGGCTTTCTCGAACTCGTCTGGAGCCAATATGCCATCCATTTGTAGCAAGGTAACTGCATTTAGGTTGGGCATGTAGGCTACGGGAACATCTGCAGAGCCTAGTTTGTCTTCGGCATCATAGAGGTCAAGTACGACGGTGTCGTCAACCTTACCTGCTGCACAGGCAACTACAAGATCTTTCATAGGAACACCGGCATCTGCAATTGCAAGAGCGGCGGCGGTGATGCTTGCGCATCGGGTGCCTCCATCTGCTTGGAGAACTTCGACGAATACATCTACACCTGTTCTTGGGTAGAGTTCCAAGAAAAGTGCTGGTTCAAGGGATTCTTTGATGACTTTGCTTAATTCGACTTCTCGGCGTGATGGTGCAGGGGATTTGCGTTCTTGGACGCTAAAGGGTGCCATGTGATAGCGGCATCTTAGAACCATGCGGTCGGCTTGTGCAAGATGTTTGGGGTGCATTTCTCTTGGACCAAATGCTGCGGCTAGGATCTTGTTTTTACCGTGTTCAATGTATGCTGATCCGTCTGCGTTTGGAAGGACGCCGACTTGAAGTTTAACTGGGCGAAGTTCATCCGCTTTTCTTCCATCTCCACGGATGCCTTTTTTGTCGATTAATTTATCGAGTTTTTCATTCATTGTTGTGTTTCCTCCAATTTGGGGGTTTGTTTATTTTCTTTCAATAACTGTGTGATGCGATCAGTTAAGCCGCTGGTGTGGGATTCGTCTTCAATTTTACGGATTGCACCGATGGCGGTTTCTTCGTCTTCGGGGGTTTTACCTGTAACCAAGATGACGCCGTTGAGACCGAGGATGATTTGGCAGTTGGTTTCTTGTTTAATCATAGAGATCATGGAGCCTTTGCGACCGATGATGCGTGGAATCTTGGTTGGGGTTACCTTGAGAATTTGGCCACGGGTAATTTTGCCTAAGCCGGGTTCGCCGACTGTAAGCTGGGGGTCGTGTGCACGGTCGTATGAGGCTATTTTGGCTACGATTAAGTCGCCTGCGTTTAGGACTGCAGATAATTCGTCGTTTTGTGGTTTGAAGGGCCGGCTCAATACATCTGAGGCCCGTAGCATCGCTGTGTATGGTGCCTGGATGTTTACGGTCCAGCCGTTGAAGCCAACTTCGACGACTGTGCCGATGACGATATCACCCGTTTTTGGCACGTAAAATGCTCGGAGTGCAACCACGTTGACTTTTTTGTTGTCGCTGTCTACGAGTCCGATTCTTTGGGCGTATATCTTGCCGTTTTCTACATACGTGTTTTCGCCGGATAAGTAATCACCATCAGCGAGTAATTCTCCGGGCGTTACGAGCTGTTTTTTTTCAAAGAATGTTGGCATAAAATTCAACCTTGTTTTTCATGTTACTTAGAGTATTTTTGTTTCTCCAGTTCCCTTGGTAGCGTCACCCAACTTGTTTAAGAGCGAGGCATACAAGCCTGCAGGTAATTCTAGTTCGCCATACCAGGATCCGTCTCCACGCCAGTCTTCACGTTTAATGGTGCCCAACGTTTTTATAGTGCCATAAGCTCGAGATGCGTACTGAGCGGGAATCCTGACTGCAACGATAACTTGCTCAACTTTTAGAGGTAAAATAGGGCGTAAAAGCTTTACGATATCTTTGGCTTGTTCTTCCACTGGTTTGTAGGGATCTATGGGATAACGGATTTGCTCCATGGCGTTTTCAATGCGTAGAGGTGGATGGGGCAAATTTGTTTTGGGGTCAACTGCCTGTCGGGAAATGAAATCGATTACTTGTCTTTTTTTGTCTTCGACCATTCTTTTTCTTTGGTCAGTTGTTAACTGCAGAGTTCCTTTTTTGAGGATTTCGTCTGCGATTTTGAGCGGGTCCACCGTTTTGAATGCTTTTTTCATGGCGTCTTCGGAAACTTTGGTGCCTTTGTTTGCGTCGCTAAAAATCACCTCGGCTGCTAAAACTTCCGTTATGGAGGAAATTTTGCCGTTACGGTAATCTAGAGCTTTGGTGGGTTTAACCAGAATTTCAAAGTGCTCATTTTCTCTGGTTAAACGTGCGACGGTGAACTTTTCGCTCATTGGGTTTTCACTTGCTTGAACCCAGTTCTTTTGAACTCAGTTCTTTTATGTAGCCTTCCACGGTGTCGTCGTTTAGCATTTCCATCTTTTTTGTTGCCGCTGGAATGATATCGATTTTGATTCTGGGCGGCAACTGACGGGCTTCGAGTGCTTTTACGAGACATTTGATGGCGAGTTTTATGGTGTCGTCGAGACTTAAGTCATCTTTGTATTCTTCCTTTAGGATGTTTAGAACAGTTTCGCGTCCTGCGCCCAGGGCGGTTGCTTTGTAGCCGCGGTAGGTTCCGCTTGGGTGGGTTCCGAAGATTCGTGGTCCGGTTTTATCGACTCCGCCAAAGATTATGGAAACGCCAAAGGGGCGTACACCTGCGTGTTGTGTGTACATTTGTTGAATGTCGCAGATGCGTTTTGTTACGACTTCTACATCTATGGGTTCATCGTAGGTTAGTTTGTTGCTTTGGGCATAAATTCGTGCTTGATCGATTAGGATTCTTGCGTCTGAGCTTAAGCCGACGATGGCTGCTCCTATGTGGTCGTCTACTCGAAAGATTTTCCATGAGCCGCCTGCTTCTTCGAGGGGTTCAATGTTTTCTTCTGACCCCAGAACTAATCCAGCTGAAGTTTGGATACCCAATATGGTGGCTCCGCGGTTGACGAGTTCCATCGCATATTCGACTTGGAATAGTCGACCATCAGGCGAGAAAACAGTAATTGCACGGTCATATGCTCCTGGTGCTGCAAATACAGACATAATCGTATAACCTCACTTAATTCGTTTGACTTTTTCACAGACTCATACAATAACTATACTAAAAACCTTTCCTATAAAAGTAAAACTCAAAACAGACAGCGTAAACCGTAAAAACTACAATTCAGCACCCAAAAAATCATAAATCAGTTAACTCATGCATTGTTGCCTATTTAACCGGCAAAGGACACCATATATCATACTTCAATGAACCTCTGTTTAATCACAAGAAACATCAATCCTGCTGATGCCCCGTAAAGAAAAAAAGAACAACACCAGGACGCAAACACAAACACATAGACAAATGCACATCTCTTATGCACAGATCGACAGTCAACTAGTTGCATCCAGAGTTAGCCTACACACCAGCCGAATCGTTTCACATCTGCAGGAGCCACACCTTCCTGGCGCATCAGATCTCTTAGGCACACAGGATCAGCTTCTAAATAATCGCCTGTGCACGCGTATGCTCTGCCGCGGCACCCGCCACAACTCTCGCGATATTCGCAAGCGCCGCATTTACCTTTCAAGGTTCGACGCTGACGCAAAGCATTCAGAACCGGAGCCTTGTGCCAAATCTCGGTTAGGCTCTGTTCGCGGATGTTACCGACTTTTATGGGTAAAAAAGTGCAGGGATAAACATCACCGTTGGGTCGAAGACTAAAATACATATTACCGGCATGACAGCCGATACCTCGGTGTATCCAGAATTCCTTAATGAGGAGGTTTTTGGCTTTGGTACCATGGTTACGATGCATTTCCTCTGCAATTTCAGGGTACAGAGGTGTACCACCTGACATAGTGAAAGTCATCTCGGTATCCTCCTGACGACTCTGGAGCCAACGGATAAGATTGACACGTTGCTCCATGGTCATGGCGTTATCCATAACGTCTTTCCCCCTACCTACAGGCACAAGGTCATAAACTGCCGCTTCATCCACGCCCAAATCATAGAGAAACTCGAGACGCTTTGGCATCTCAGTGTAGGTGTCTCTGAGCGCCATCGTAGTCACAACGACCTCTAAATCTATCGCTAGACAGGTTTTGATGGCTTGCACCGTCCGGTTAAAAGTGCCAGGCAGGTTGCGGAGATGATCATGTTTCTCGGGAACCACAGAATCGATAGGCATACCTACGACTTTTAGACCTGCCTCTTGAAGCTGTAATGCAGTATGAGGCGTCATGAGCAAACCGTTTGAGAGCATGGCGGTGATAATGCCCAAATCGTCGCAGTACTCAATTAGTTGCAACACGAAATCTTTACGTAGCAGGGGTTCACCACCACTAAAAACCACAGCTTGGGTGCCCAAACTGTGCATTTCCTCAATCGCCACCATAGCCTCCTTTAGGTTGAGTTCATTGGGTAGGGCTTCCCTTGCAGATACGTGGCAATGGAGACAACAAAGGTTGCAGGCGCGAGTCACCGCATAGGAAACAATAAGGGGCGTATTTGGTTCCCCTTTTAGACCCTGCCCTAAGAGACTCTGTCTGAGCAGCAACTCGAGCATTCTAAGGGTTGTACCCATAGCATCCACTTCGGGTTAGACTTTGGGACGGATAATCCAGAGTTGGATGACCCGACGTAACAACCATGCAGTGGCAAAGATTAGTGCAACAGCGATAATAGCTATCATGATGTTTGGGCCTATGTCAAAGGCGTCCTCTGTGAGGCTTACGGGTGAGAGATCGGCAATTTTGATGTTGTCGATTTTTGTGAAACTGTCGTGACCAAAGTAGTATTCGGTTCCATTCAAGATATTACCCGAGGGGTTCTGGACGCCGTGGAGGACATTTGCGGCTTGTTCGTTACCGTTTAGATATAGGTGGAGGCCTGTGGCGTCGCGGCGGAATTCCACGTTGACCCATTGGTTGAAGGGAACCGCCTGAGTGGTTACGACTTCGTTAAAGTCGCCGCTCTCAGTCATAACGTATCCGCTAAGGGCACCCTCCACGTATTGCTCACCGTTCTCGGGTGTACCGGCCCGTATAGCTAAACCAAGAATGCGAATAGTGTTTTGCCAATCGCAGGCTTGATCGGGATGGGTACATTTGACCGCTATATTGTTATAGGTGACATTTTTTAGGTTGGGAACATATACCCAAGCGCTGATTTGTACATATTTTTGGATATCGAGATTGGGGGAGATCGGCACAAACAGAGGTTCCGACATCGGCGGGAACCCTACAACGAAGTTTATAGGAACATAGACAGTATTTTCACCGTTGAACTCTAGGGCTTTGTCGTATTTGCCATCGACTATGATGGGCTCAACGTCGCCTGCCAATATACCAGCGTTGACGCCTGTACTATCAGGAGTTATAGTACCTGAGTCACTGGGTTTTATCTGATCCATAGGCCACTCGCCCACGGTGATGCCGCCACTTTGAGCAGTGGCAGATGTAAGAAAAATCGGACTCACAAGAGTAAACACTAAGAAATAAACCACCAAGATTTTTGCTGGGAAATTTTGCGCCGTCTTTGTTCACCTGATATCCATACTGAATAGACAATGATATAGCTCTCCCTAGAGAACATGATGGTTCTCCAAAAAGAACAACAATTTTTAGCGCTTGTGGCCACAAACCTGCCTTCTCAGAGTGATCACCACCAACTATTCAACGGTTATTTGGCCCGTTAAAGAACCATGCATTAAACTTTTAAAGCAACTAACGGACTGCACGTTCTCAAGACGCATATGCATCCGAGCTTAAGACCATAGGGTAATATAGCATCGAGCAAATGGTAAACTGTATGCGCAAAATTAAAGCATCCAGCAGCTACCTGAAAAACAAAACGCGCACCAGTTTAGCAAAGGCGGTTTTGTGCATTCTAATTTTTGGATTAGTGCTCTTTGCAGTCATGTTTCGCGTCATCTCTGCTTGGCAAATAAATATGATAGACATGGGGGGTTTGACATTTTTGCTTGTTCCCGCCATCGCCGCCGCCTACTACACACGTAAATACAACATCTACAAAGGAGGCTGGCAAGGGGAAAAACAAGTTTCCAAACAGTTAACCAGCACCCTTAGCGATGACTACTACCTCATAAATGACCTCTACTTACGAGACGGAGGGGGAGATATTGATCACATTGTCTTAGCTCCTGCAGGGGTGTTTGTTTTGGAAACAAAAAACTGGAGCGGTAAAATAACCGTCACCGGTGATGAATGGTATCGGGCAGGCAAAAAAAATGCTACTTCAAACCCAAGCCGCCAAGTCAAACGCAACGCCACAAGAATAAAGCATATAATCGACAACTCAACAAAGCTGCGGGGCTTCAATGTTTGGGTCTATGGCATCGTGGTTTTAACTAACCGATATGCCAACGTTCAGCTAAACAACCCCTCGGTGCCCATTTTGCAGCTACCTCAGGTACCAAACTATATCACCGCACAAGGGCGCAACCGTAGATTTAGTAGGGAACAATTAGAAGCCATCGGAAAAGAGATCGCTAAACAGAAAGCTTAAGTTTCGCTGTATCAGATTGGGGCGGTGTGATGTTTAGCCAGGCTTTGCGTTTCACCAGCGCAAAGGAAGTTATACTGGTTATGAAAAGGCTGCCGATGACAAACGAGTTTGGTAGGGCACGTACATTATACTGAATGGTTGAGAGCAGGATGGATAAGCTGCAGTAGAGAGCGAAAATACCTGTGAGTAGTTGTGAGATGTGAAGGACCATTTTCATTTGGCAGACTTTGGTTTTTACCCAGTTCAAAGAGGATTCTATCCGTTTAGAGACATCTGGCAGGTCATCTAGAAACATGGCTAACCCTGCTAACATAAACACCCGTCCGGCATTAACTGACACGGTGCTGTTGTCTACGAGAAATAGATTCAGCAGGGGAACTGAAGTGAAGACTAAGATAAATACAGAGGAAATAACCATAACTAGAAAGCCGTAAACATAGTGATGAAAGAGAAAACGTCCTGTGTGGAGGGCGCGTCCGATGGCAGCTCCGGGAAAGATGTTGATAACTGCGGCAGCAAGGGCGAGCCAGAACAGGTTTCCGTCGATCAGGAATGGATAGTAGGGCTGCCAGTAGGGGTAAGCATTGTAATACCCATAGAGTATACCGGCGACAGTGGCTATGCTAATTAGCGAATTAAATATTAATGCCATACTGAATATTTTTTTAAAGATTGTACCAACGTTGTTGGCCATTTATTACTTACCTTAGTTCTACTCTAAATGAAGCGTTCCAGTTAGTGTTGGCATCGGCTCTTTTATAATTAACGATGGTTACAACGATAGTTACAATTTTGGGATAAACTGATTTAACCCGTTTCTTTTATGGGTGGTTTGCCAGTTTGTGGATTTTTGTTCTCGTTTTTGGCAGTGAAGTTGTCTGTTTTGAGAGGTGTTGGTTTCTTGTTTGAGGGTTATCGCGCGCAGGGTGTTTTTGGATAGCACCAAACAAATGTGCGAAACATTACGCATCACAAATGCAAAAATAATATTGCAGCCAGACGAGGGTGAATACAGGACAAGTTGATATTCCCCGTTTCACATGAACACCAAAAACGGCGGCGGGTATGTCTTTTTGCTTTCTACTCAGCGCTTTGACAAACCGATGCGACGTCTGATTTGAGAGCAAAACAATATTTGAGAGCTGATTGCGCGCCGCTCTAAGCGAATTCGAGGTCTTAATGAAATAACCTGCGAACGCAGCAGAAAATTACGAAATATACACGCAAAGAAATACAAAAAGCATTGTGAAACTGATCTAAACCTCGGTACTTAGACATCAATTCTTAAAGTAGAATGCACTAAGAATCAGCAGCGAGAGGAAACATATTGCAGTTCGAGATAAAATATAACCCCTCATACGCCATGTTAGTCACTACCCTCGAACAGGGAGAAACCATAACCGCCGAATCAGGCGCCATGACATATCTAACACCCAACATCGAAATGCACACACGAAAAAGAGAAAAAAGCCTTTTAGGCAGCCTAGGCCTAAGCCTCATTGGCGGCCAATCCTTCTGGGTAAACGATTACACGGCAACCAATGGACAGGGCGAAGCAGCCTTCGTAGCGGCACCCGTCGGCGACATCAAACAACTCAACATCACCCTGGGCAACGGATACATCATCCAAAGATCAGCCTACATCGCTTCAACCTTAGGCATCGACTTAGATATCAAATGGGAAGGCTTCACTAAAGGACTCTTCGGACACGGATTATTCATGATTAAAGCTACAGGCACCGGACAGATGTTCATCAACACGTTTGGCGCAATCGACAGCCACACCCTCCAACCCGGTCAAACCCTAACCGTAGACAACTTTCATCTCGTAGGTTTTAGCCAATCATGCAGCTACAAAGTCACCCGACTAGGTGGCTTAAAGGAAACCATGTTAAGCGGTGAAGGTTTAGTTACCCAAATCACGGGCCCAGGAGAAGTCCACATCCAAACCAAAAACCTCCAAGAATTCACCGAGTGGCTATGGACCCTGCTTGGACCTAGAGTACGCAACACAAGAGCCCGCTAAGCTTGAGCAATAGCTTTTTATCTTATTCTCTTTTTAGCACATTATCAGAGGTTATTAATTGGGCAGTGTCGGATTAGGTGCACTCGTCGGTTTAGTCTTAACAGTGGCCTTGGGCATAGTTTTCCCAGGCATCGGACAGTTAGCAGGTGCCTTCTTAGGCGGCATCATCGCTGGATTGATTACCCGAGGCATAATTGGCGGAACCATAGCGGGAATCATCGCTGGCATATGTAGCGCCATCATTTTGGCGATCATCTCAGTTTTTGGTTTCGCATTTTATGCTGGAGCAAATTGGGGTTTTCTTGGAGCGTTGGTGGGTGGCGTCGCCGGTGCTGCATTGAGCATCATTGTCGGAGTAGTTGGAGCGATCGTTGCCGCGATCGGCGGCTTCATCGGCGGACTCATAATCAAAAGTTTGTAGCTGCACTGAAGCACCAACAAATCCTAAACTGTACCTTTATTGTGATTTTAATCGAGGTGAATGCTGTTGGCTAGTATCTGGTTAGGTGCATTCGTGGGATTTCTCTTAACGGCAGTTCTGGGTTTTCTTATTCCAGGCTTAGGAACGCTCATAGGTGCGTTTGTAGGTGGAATTATTGCTGGATTGGTGGCTCGCGGTGCAGGACGCGGCGTGATCGCAGGCTTTTTGGCAGGCATCTTCGGTGGCTTGATCATAGGAATACTATCAGTGTTTGGTTTAGCTTTCCTAGGGGGCCTTTCAAGTGGCCTTGGGGGAGCGTTATTTGGTGGCTTAGCAGGCTTAGCAGTAGGACTAGTTGCGATTCTGCTTCCAATATTTGCTGCTATAATTTCTGCGATTGGCGGTTTAATTGGCGGGGCACTAAGGCCGCAACACAACCGATCACGAACCTACTACTAAACTAACCTTCTTTTATCTGTTCTATTATGAAGGTTTTTTCGCGGAATATTCGGTTGGGGAGGGTGTCTAACACCATTTTTTCTTCATACCGTTTACTGAGCGTCACGGGTGATAGTTGATTGACGAGTTCTATAGCTGCAGTCAATTTGCTGTTGCGTTCCGCAAAAATCTCAAACAACAGGCCGCCCTTATGCACTGTATCGCCTAATTTAGCGTTTAACCGTATGCCGGCACCTTTTTCTTTGGGAGCACCAGCTATGCGTGCAATGCGCACCAAATCATCGGTACTCAACCAGAGAACCTTTCCGGCTTCCTTGGAATATATCGCTGCCCGTTGTGGCCCAACCGGCAAATCCTGAGGTTTCACAGTGGGGTTGCCACCTTGAGCCGCGATGATTTCGCGCAGTTTTCGCTCGGCTTTGCCGGAGGTAATCATATCCTCGGCCATACCCCGTGGGTTTTCAACGCCCACTTCCTCAAAGAGCATGCTAGCTAAGGAAACGACTTTCGCGCGCAGATCCAGCGGTCCTTGGCCCGTGAGTGTGGCTAGGGCTTCTTGGGCTTCCAGCGCGGGACCCATACTGTAACCCAAAGGTTGGTCGCCAAATGTGAGGGCACACTGGATGGTTAAGTCGAGCCGTTTTCCTAACTCGACAAAGTCTGAGGCAAGAGTGTAGGCTTCTTGGCGGGTTTTGATTTTAGCGCCCATGCCTGTTGGAATATCGATGACGACATGGGTTGCGCCGATAGTTTTCTTTTTGCTAAGAATTGAGGAGAGAATCATAGGGTTGATGCCTAGGGGGTATTCGACTTGGATGAAGAGGTCATCAGCCGGAGCGAGTTCCAGTGCTCCGCCCCAGACGATACAACCCCCGGTCTTTTTGACGACGTCTTTAATTTCGCTGGTGGTCAGGGTTACTGGGCAGAGGGTTTCTACGCGGTCCGCGGTTCCAGCAGGGGAGGTGATGGCGCGGGAAGAGGTTTTAGGTATGGTGAACCCCGCTGCTGCGACGATGGGTACGATGAGCATGCTTGTTTTGTCACCAGGAATGCCGCCGACACTGTGCTTGTCTAGTATGGGGCCTTTGCCGAAATCGATGGTTTTGCCGGTCATAATCATGGCTTTTGAAAGCGCTTCGTTTTCATCCATACTCACACCATGGATACTTAGAGCGGTGAGAAACCCCGCGATCTCCACGGCGCTTAGGTGACGATCAACCACGTCTTGAACTATTGTGAAAAGGTCTTTCTCGTGGAGACGTTCTCCGCGGAGTTTAGCACGGATATTAAAGAGCGATGCAGGCAGGGGAGCTGGCTGCACTGATACAAAGGCAGTGTCTTTAACACCTGGGAGGGCCTCTTTGGTTTCCTCAAATAAACCAATGTGGTTTTCAGGAAAGTTCTCAGCGATGTTTGCTATGGCAATTATGCATTTTGTGCCACTAGTGATCTTGATCCTATCAGAGCTATGTACCCCTAGCAGACTTGCCGTTTTTTGTCCGATGACAATAACTAGGTTACCGCCGGTTGTGATGCTTAAAAGTTCCACTACAAGATCCATTTGGCATCTACCTACACTGGGCTTAGCAGGTATAAAGGTTTTAAGGGTACCATGCTAACTTTAGGCCACGAGGAGAAAGTATTGAACTACCTGGACTTTGTCGACTTAAAGTACAAACCCAAAGAGACGGATTTAATCTGCACCTTCATTGTTGAACCCGAAGGCATCACACTCCAAGAAGCAGCAGGCGGGATCGCGGCAGAGAGCAGCGTGGGCACATGGACCCAACTCACCACTGAGAAACCCTACGTAAAAAAAATGGCAGCTCACGTATACCATATCAAGAACAACGCCGTAAAAATTGCATACCCAAGTGCACTTTTTGAAGCAGGCAACATGCCCAACATCTTGAGCAGTATCGCAGGTAACGTATTTGGCTTAAAAGCACTCAAAAACCTGCGTTTACTTGACATTGAATTCCCCCGAGCACTCATTGGAAGTTTCAAAGGGTCACAATTCGGCATAGACGGTATCCGTAAACTCCTCAAAATCCAAAAACGACCCCTCATCGGAACTATCATCAAACCTAAACTGGGTTTAAACACAATTGACCATGCCAAAGTGGCTTTTGATGCTTGGGTGGGGGGCTGCGACGTGGTCAAAGACGACGAAAATCTTGGCAGTCAAAAATTCAATCCCTTCCCCGAGCGGCTCACCAAAACCTTAGAGGGCCGCGACAAAGCACAATCTGAAACCGGCGAGCGCAAAGGCTACATGATAAACATCACTGCGGACACCAAAACCATGCTAAAACGCGCCAAGGCCGTTGAGGCTCAAGGCGGCGAATACGTCATGGTCGATATTCTCACCTGTGGCTGGTCTAGCCTGCAAACGCTGCGAGAACAGAACCTAAAACTGGTCATCCACGCCCACCGTGCAGGACACGCTGCTTTCACCAAAAACCTCCTGCATGGGATATCTATGAAATCCATCGTGACAGTGGCACGCATAATCGGCGTTGACCAACTCCACATTGGTACGGTTGTGGGTAAAATGTCTGAGACTAAAGAAGAAGTGCTAGAGAACCTCGCAGCCTGCAAGGACAAACTTGGGTCATTAAAGCCTGTGTTGCCGGTTGCCAGCGGTGGCTTGCATCCAAGGCTTGTGCCAAAACTGCTCGAAACCTTTGGCAACGATGTGATTTTGCAGGCGGGCGGCGGTATACATGGTCACCCAGAGGGTACCGCAGCAGGTGCAATGGCGATGCGCCAGGCTGTGGAGGCAACACTAGACATACGGACACTATCAGACTATGCCAAAAGTCACCGCGAACTGGCACTCGCATTAAAACAGTGGAAAACCTAACCTAAAACTGTGACCTCTGTGATAGAGGCACGGCCACGCTCTTTTAACTCTTTGATCGGGTTTTTCATGACTTTGCACATATCGTTGCGGGTTTTGCAGAGTGGTTCATATATGAGACGTTAGTCTGTATTAGTTTTTTAGCGGTAAATCGGAGGTTTTATTAGCGCACAGGCACTTTATTTGGGTTTTAGGGTATTTACGTGCTAAATTACGCCATATTATCTAAACATCCCGAAC
>Ga0123356_10000366_pt1 | contig 51520 bp, 42 predicted proteins | sample TergutEmb28metaG_2_FD_92546 | JGI IMG/M metagenome (GOLD analysis project Ga0123356, IMG submission 92546) | Embiratermes neotenicus P3 segment gut microbial communities from Petit-Saut dam, French Guiana - Emb289 P3 | ecosystem: Host-associated > Arthropoda: Insects > Digestive system > Gut ...
ACATCAACATAACCACCACCGCCTTCGAAGGCTATCACGGGCAGCGAGTAATTCATAGCCTCTATAGCAACAGATGGGAATGAATCCTCCCTAGACGTAAGAAGAAACACATCAGCGGCGAGATAAAACGGATAAATCTCCTCTTGGTAACCTGCAAGCACAACCCTTACTTCCGCCGGAGTGCCGCTTATTATTTTATCAACATCCTCGCGCCTGCCGTTTTCTACATTACCGACCCAAATGAAAACGCAATCTTTGAAATCACTGCATAACCTGACTGCACAACGGGCAAATAAATCTACTCCCTTTTGGGAACTTGCGTAACCCACGTTTATAACAATTTTACAGTCTTGAGAAAGCCCGTACAGACTCCTTATCTCGCGGCGGCATTCTTCTCTGCCCTTTATAACAACCTCCGCCTTGTAAATCCCTTGCGGTAAAATCACGGTATTGCTTTCCGGCAGAGTCTCCACTCTTGAAACGCTGTCTTTTACAAATCCTGAGGGGATGGTAATTTTTTTCGCATGGTTGATTATTTTGCTCAAGCTGCTCTCACAAGAATACTGACGGATTGCACTTTCCATTTCATGGATCATAGAAATACATAATACCCCGCAGTCGGACAGTATTTTTAGAACATCCCCCGTAACAACAGTATTACACATGGCGATGCTTGCACCGGTCTTTTTAACCCATTCGGTCAACTCTTGATCTGATTTAATATCCGTATCTATGCATAAAAGCTCATTCGAATACTGTGCGAACTTGCTCAGTAAAATACCACCGGTTTTTAGTATTACAAATACATTGTACTTAAAAACCTCACGCAACTGCTTAATAATGCTAAGCGATAGCATCTGAGCGCCATGCGGGCTGGCATCGTGGCTGACAAAGATGATTCTCCTGCTGTCCACCGGTGATTCATTTGCCTTCTCCCTCGATTCCAGTATGGCATCCGCTGTCATTTGAAGATACGAATAGCCATATCTGCGGCAAGGCTCCAGATGCGCACCCTCCGCCCATTCATTCCACGAATTTATAAAAACATACCTGTCCCCGCACTCTCGTGTATCGTATGTAAAGCTTATAATATCGCTAAGCCATTTTTTGTACAGTGCCGGGGTGGACTGCGAAAGCGTAGCCCTCTCTCCCATCCGGGCTGTATTGTCCCAGTTCGGAAATACAGTCTTATACATTCTTTCCGGTTGACCAATGTAATACCGCTTGTTGCATATGTACTCTTCAATATCAAAAATAAAAAGCTCATGATTGCTGTTGATATGAGCGGCCTTGTCCGTGATAAGATTGCCAAAGGTATGATAAAAATGCGGCGGGAACTCAACCGCTTCATCGAAGTCATAAACCAGGGGGTCAATTGTGGGGAATGTCTGCGCCCCGGCAAGGCAAATCTCGCCAATCCCGCTCTCTCTGCAATACTCCCTCCAAATCCTTATTGTTTTATTCGCATCAGGAAGGATTGCTGCATTATATATGATTATCAGCGGCTTTCCGTTTATCCGGATATAACGCTCGTCTCTCACATACTTACAGATATCTGTTATGCACGCAAGGTCGTCTGAGTCAGAGTGTTCCTGCGCAATAAGGATTTGGCTATCGGAACCGTCCCACCGCCTGCTCCAGTTCTCATTTGCGTAGTTGATGCAAAACGGAAAATCAAGCCCTTCCTTTGTATTCAGGAAGCTATCCAGGGGTTTATCCAGAAGCCTCTTCCCGCTGAACCAGTAATAATGAAAACAAAATCCGTATATGCCATAGTTTCTTGCAAGCTCTACCTGCTTCTTAATGACATCAACATTTGAAAGGTCATAAAACGTACTGTCATAAGGCAGATGCGGCTGGTAGTGGCCCGCAAACTGCGGAACTGCCTTTGTAACATTTGTCCACTCCGTAAAGCCCTTTCCCCACCACTCATCGTTTTCAGGGAAGGAATAAAACTGCGGCAAATAAAACGCAATCGGCTTCACATCATCATCACTGAAAGTAATATGATTTTTCTTGAACCCGATAAAATCATCACACTTTTTACCTGTTTGAAAAACACCCTCAACATACGCCTTATACTTCCCGATAACCTCCGCATCGGCACAAGCTCGTCGCGTATCCTCCGGATTTTCATATCTTATGGACTTCTGAAGCTTCACAGAAGCCCTGCCGACCAAACCCCTTACCCGTTCCCTCATGGATTTTGTGAGGGGAAGAACCCTGTAAATACCGCGCAGTGCTTTATAAACAGCCTTTATTATGAACTTAACAAACCTTTTCATAAAATCGCCCAATCATAAACAAAACCAGTAAGCATCACCCACCAGTATACCGTCATCAAAGCCCGTTTTCAAACATTATTTATTCATTTCCTTTCGGAGAAATCCTCTTTGTCCGGAGCCAAGTTCGGATTGTAGTATGGATCCCCTTTCTCCAGCTCATCCCCCCACAAAGACTTGAACAACAGCCCCTCATCAGAAAACCTCGCCAGCTTCTCCGGGGTATCCTCATAACCGCGTGACTTTGACTCAAAATGATAAAGCTCGGCAAAAGGCGTAAAAACAACAAGATACCCGGCTCTTCGCACCCGCATACATAAATCCAAATCATTAAACGCAACCTTAAAACGCTCATCAAGCCCGCCAAGCTCAACGTAGAGCATTTTAGAAATCATAAGGCAAGCCCCTGTAACAGCGGTAACATTTTGCGCATGAATCAGACGCCCCATGTAACCGTGATGCACCCGCGGGAAGTGCCTGTGCGAGTGCCCCGCTATTTCCAAAACACCGAGAATAAGCCCCGCATGCTGCACAGTATCATCCGGGTAGTACAGCTTTGCCCCGACGATGCCTACATCCCGGCGCTGTGCAAACATGAGCATCTCCTGCATCCAGTCAGGGGAAATCACCTCAGTGTCATTGTTTAGCAGCAGCAAATACTCTCCCTGAGTGAAATCCGCTCCGTAGTTATTGATTGCAGAATAATCAAACTCCCTGTCCCAAAAAACCACCTTCAAATTCTTATACTGCACCAGAGTTTCATAGTAGGCAAATGTTTTCTCCTCAGTGCTGTTGTTTTCGATAATAATTATTTCGAAATTGCTGTATGTTGAAAGTGAATAAATCGACTGTATACACTTCTTGAGGTCATCAATATGATCCTTATTTGGAATCATGATCGAGATTAGCGGTTCTCCGGTTATTTCATAGCAAACACGATGAACATTAGGTAGACTCGAGTTTTTGACCGTTCCGGTCAGCGTCATGCGGTCGAGCTGTTCTGCAATTGCCTTCTTCCCCGCATCATGCGTATAAGGCTTATCCCCTGAATCGGAAGCGGCGGATGCAATATGTGCCCGCCAATAATAAAGCACCTTGGGAATATGCACGATGCTTTCCGCATGCTCAGTCAGCCTGAGAATCAAGTCGTGGTCCTGGCTGCCGTCAAAATCACTGCGAAACCGCCCTGCTCTGTCAAGCAGCGAAGCCTTAAAAACACACAAATGACAAATGTAGTTGTGCGCCCGCAGGTTGTCCGGTGAAAAATCAGGCTTGTAATGCGGTGAAAAAGCATCCGGGGGGTAGATGTTAAACTTGATTTCATCGGTATACATAAAGTCTGCATTCTTCTCATTTATTACCGAAGCAGCTTCAAAGAGTGCTGCCGGATGCAAAATGTCATCGTGATCCAGCAGTGCCATATAGTCGCCGGTTGCCATTTCGATACAGCGGTTTGAATTTCCGGAAATACCTTCATTTTTTATAAGCCTCTGGTATTTTATCCGCGGGTCTTTTCTTTCATAGCGAAAACAAATCCTCTTTACTCTTCTGTTTGACTTCTTGCTCCCGTCCGCAAGACACAGCTCCCAGTTTTGATAAGTTTGGTTAATAACGGATTCAATCATCTCCTTTAAGAAACCTGTCGGCGTATTATACAGCGGGACAAGTATGCTAAACTTAATATCCCGGCTAAACTGTCTCCTGCGCTGCTCCCCGGCCTCCTCCGGCGTAAGAAGCTGAAGGGTCGTAAAATCCCGCACAGCCCTATTATGCCTGACCCGGAAAACATAGCTCTTATATGCGGCAGCCCCGCGTAAATATAAATTGTAAAACACTCTTAAAAGTGTGTACAGCGGAGGGATTCTTTTAATAAAACGCTTTATGGGACCCATCATCTTCTCTCTGCTCCCTCTTCACCCGGAATCTCGTATCCTACTCCCTGCTCTCTTACCCTCTCGCCCCTACACCCTCTTGCCTCTACCCTGTAAATCAATGACCCGCCTTCATCATATATCAGCTCGAAACCGATAAACCAGTAGTTATCAAGAGGATAGTTTGAATGAATGTATTTAATACCGGCAGTTTCCAAATCATCATATGACAGGTGCAGCAGGAACCATTCTTCTTGTATCAGTTCAAAGCTTGTGTCCTGCTCGGTCAGTTCAACAGATATATGAGCATACCTTCTGTATATATGTTCATATTGACGATTCCTGTCCAGCTTCTCCCACAGCTCAAGATTCGGGTAAAAGTTAGTTGAATTTATAGTTGACGCACCTGACGCAATAAGGAACCCCGACCCCATTATGCCGCTGTGGAGACATAACCATTTTTCCTCTGTATCTTCCGCCAGCTCCGTTACTCTTTCTGACAAAGGCTTGGAGTATATCGCATCAAGCCCTTTTACCAGCGGGTTGACGCTAACGCCTATAATGCAGGACCAAACCACCATATATATACATGCTGTTTTAAATACCACCCGGTTGCGCTGATAATCTAAAATGCAGTATATAACGGTTGCAAACCCGAAAAACGGGATTAAAAAGTAGAAAAAGCTTATAGGTTCAACAAAAGTACCCCTGCTAAATCGCATGGCAATATATGTTAAACATACTCCGGCAACGGCAGCAATCGCCAATATACCATAACTCACCCGGCTGCTCTTCTCCTCGCTGCTCTTCTCCTCGCTGCGCTCGGTAAACCTTGATAAAACGCGGATAAGCAGAAAAACCTGCGCAAGCAGCATAATATCTGTTGCGCGTTTGGGCATCGAATATGCCATCATGGTGATTTTTGCTAACCAATCCGGCCATCCGATAAAAATATATGACCCTATAACAACGCTAAAACCCATAAGAACAACACTTAGTAAATCAAAAACGCGTTTCTTGACCATACTGTATGCTGCGAATATAAATGGTATAGGAAACAGCGTGTAAAACCCGCCGAACTCGGAGACGCTTGCCTGAACCATCGTCCTCTCACCGGATATCGGCGCAAAAACCGCACCATTCATCAGCCGGTTTATATAAAATCCGGTATCTATATTACCGCCGCCGGTCATCCTTGACCCGGGATAAATGGTGTTTGAGATAGCCGCTGTATACTCCCTGCTTTCCCAGAAGCTTACTGCCGTAACACCCGCAACCATAATCACAGCCAGACCGGCGATAAACCAGTCAGTCTTATTCAATGAAGTGATTTTCTCCCGGTTTTCATGCAAAATCCATATGACCAAACCCAAAAAGAGATACCCCATCGGAACTTGCCATGCAGGATACATAAAAATTATGAATTGAGAGAAGAGTACGACAAAACCTGACGCAAAAAGCACCTTTCGCCTTCTGCTCTCAGACATTAGGAAATAGTAGAAACACACTATTGAACCCATTCCGGCTGATATAAGAGCAGGGTTGGACCACCATAAAAAGTGCGGAGAAAAGGCGATTAAACATGCACCGGCCGCTGCAAGAAGGCGACTCCTATCAGACACAATGTACATCAGCTCAAACGACAGCATAAATGTCAGTATCAGCGTTCCAATCCACTGAGAGCTTATCCCGTATTCAACCCCGAAAAGAAACGCAATGTTTAGCGGATTTGCTATTGTAGACAGCCCAAGGTTCATGCCCAGCTTTGCAATTTCTGTTTCTGTGCCGCGTACAATTTGGCTGAACCGCGAATAAGGCTCAGGACCGTATTGAGCCGAAACTCTGACCGGAGTGGCTACAATCCATTCGTCGCTTCTGATAGCTCTGGGGGTTCCGAATATCGGCTCTACAAACTCGGTTCCCTGCCCCGGTTGTATAAACCGGTCATAAATACCGACGGAAGAGAAATGAATCTTATTTGACACAAGAAGAAGGAAAATAATTACCGCTATTGCATATCTGTACTTGAAAATCAAGTCGTAAAACACCCGTATCTTAACAATGAAATGTACCAGGAGGAAGAAAATAATAATAAACAGGAATGCTATCCTGTAAACCGACATCGACGAATAATTCGCAAATATGCTGACCGCTCCGGATTCGTTAAGGGTGATTCCGCTAAGCTCAAATCCAAGGCCCGGTAAGTTTCCGATATCGTAGCGCAAAGAATCCGCATAAGTATTAATATCCAGCTCTATACGTGTGTCTCCGGCATTAGCATACCTTAAAACAATCCGGTCTTCAGAAAGGCCGCTGCCTCTTGACGAGTAATAAACAGTTATGTTCATCGTCTGCTCAAGCGGCTTTGCGAAGGTTATAGTAACTGTCGATATAAATCTGTCGATATTATTATGAACAATCTGAGGGTCGTTGCTCAATGTTAAAAATGAACTGCCGTTAATATCATAATCGTAGTAGACCACTTCTGATAAATCGACGCTGACATACTCCGCTTGATTCCTGACTGCAGCCATATTAAAGTCAAGCCCGTTGGTATAAAACCTTTCTATAAGAGCAGCCAGCAAAAGTGAACACAGCAAAATTACGGCAACTCTTATAACATTATGTTTTTCATATCTCATTAGCTTTTTCATTCTTTTACCTGTCAATGCAAATTCAATCAGTCCGCCGCCGCGTCACTCCCCCGTAAAATCACTCCACAACTGCATCACACATGCGGCACAAGCTTCTCCCAGGCTCCGGCAAGCAAAACAAAGCTCATGATTCCAAACACACAGCTTGAATACGCCGGTTTGCTGATATTGTTTTTTATCTTAAAGCTGCCGACAATATATAAAAACGGGAAATATAACGGTAATTTATATCTGGCTGATACTCCGGCTATGTGATTTGCACCCACTTCTGTAAACGCGATGTAGAGAGCTGTCGAAAATAATGCTGCAGTCAAAAAAACAATCAAGGATATCAAAATCTTATATCTTGCCGTTGATGTAGGTATATCGTATTCGTTCCTGTCGGTAATTGTAACAAACCCGAGCAGCGCAAGCGTCAGGAAATAATACGAGGCCGAACCAAGAAATGCAAAAAAGGTGATGTGGTTATGCGCCAGATTAGTGACCGGGTTCAGATAAGAGCCTAAAAACCTAAGCAGAGTACCCGCATATGTCAAAGGATTTTGCAAAACAAACCTTGTCTGCTCCGATGCGTTTACTCCTCCGCCGCCCCGGGCATCCCCTTCTCCTCCTCCGCCTGAAGAAATAAAAGGTAAAATAAAAGTGACAGTAATAAAAATAATTATTAGGGTCACGGTAAATACATACCTTTTATAATCCTTGCTTGCCTTAAATTTATCCCTGCTCATTAAGAAAAGAGTAAATATTAGCGGGACGTAGACCGCCTTTGGTCCGAGTCCTACAACAAACGCAGCTGTCATAATAATAAGATGCTTAAGCTCCGCCTTCTTTTCAGGGTTTTGAACTTCATTGAAAAAATATGCAAACCCCAGCATCGTGAATGCTGTCAGCCAATGGTCGTAGCCATATGTCGTTGACAGGACAAATGCTGTCGGAAACATCGCGATTACCGCCATTATATGCTTCCCGCTGTTAAGGCGCTTAATTGCCAGGTAAACAATGAATGTGTACACTAAGTGATTCCCCAGCGTCCCCAACTTAACAATCAGCAACGGAGCCAGCCCGAGGCTTCGCCCTATGAATAGCATCAGCCCTGTTGGTATGTATGCTATGCGTGTATATATACCACCGACCGGTCCAATCTCTGATAGGGTGTCGGCACCCTTGCGAAATAAGTATAATGTGTAATTATTCTGACTTGAAAGTAAATCTCCAAATCCTATGCTGCCTACAAAGTCGCCTTGCTCCGACAGCAATTCTCTAAACCCTGCATCACCCGGCACGTTTTCTATTGACAGCAAGGACCAAAACCCGTTAAGCTCAGGAATCGATGTGAGCATAATGTCAATTTCACTCACTGAAACATTACATACAAATGACGCTTCAAGCGCCATCGCATAATGGATTCGATTATCCCACCCGTACCAGGCAGGGGGGTGTGCCGCAATATACAAAAACCCGATGAACAACGCCAGCAGTAGAAATAGCTTCTCAGGCTTATTGCGAATCATGATAATCAGATATATTGATAATCCTGCCGTTGCAAAAAATAATATTCTGACAGCGCCGGTGAGGCTGAGGATTGATCCGCCCATTGAAGAAATTATCTCAGTAACAAACGCAGCAACCAGTATCGCGAGTAAGATACCCATATGCAGCAGTATTTTACCGGGGTTTGATTTTATATATCGGACTTTTGATTTAATGCCCTCTGTAAAGCTTTTTGTGAATCTTTCTGTGTGCCCTGTAAAAACGCCTGTCACCCAAAGCCCGGTAATAACCGCGCTGATGACAAGCGTCATTAACAGACCGTCATAATCCCCTACCCATTGGCGGCTTATTTCGCTTGTAAAATCCGTACCGGCAATAATACGATACGCTGCTGAAGAGAAAAAATAACCGTTTATACCTATCAGCCAAAAAGGCAGCAATAGCAGAAACAAGGATGTAATGTGTCTTTTTTTCACTTTTGATGAAAATAGTAATACCGACTTCTTAAGCATTAATAATATCCCTTATCTCCATGCATATCTCTTGAAACTGCTTCTTACCGCTCGCGCCTTCAACATAAGGCGAACTCGTTACCGGCTTAGCATTACCCGGATACTCCGATGCCAGCCGCGACAGCTCCGCTGAAATGCTGTATGTGTTTGTGGTTTTAAGTGAGATTATGTTCTCGTTAAAGCCGGAAAGCTCTTTATTTGCAAACGAGTTCGTTATTGTTTTTATGCCAAATGCAGACATCTCAAGCGGCGGATAACTCGGATGCGGCGATACCATAAGAGAAATACCCATATATGTTTCCAGCATCAGTGAAGCATATCCCTCCAGGCTGAGCTTGCCTATGGAGCGAAGTGATGCACCCGGAGCAAGCTTGATATCCTGATGCTTCTCACCTGCAGAAAGAATGCTCCACTCATGAATATCCGGTTGTTGCTGTGCCCATAACCGTAACGATACAACAATCAGTTCCAATGCGTTACGCGGCACCGAAGGTCGCCCGTAAACAATGATTTGCTTTTTACGCACCGGTGCATCCACACTCGTCAGACAGTTTTTCAACGTTTCATTGAGTACCGGATTAAACACATATTCATGCTTGAATGAATAACCCTGTTCCTTGATAAAATCATAAAGCTCTTTTGAGTTAAACACGGCAATTGTTTCAATATCGCTTTTATATGTACTTTCCGCCAGTAGATACCTCGATGACCATGGGTTAAAACCCGGTTCAAAGTCTTGAATCATATAAATAAGCGGATGACAGGCATCCTTGAAAATTTCCCTCTGCCATTTTATTACCGGTTGCATTATATATGCTGTTCCCCATGCGGTTGCAATGAAAATATCATTTTCACCCACCGGAAAAGAAGACTTGTCACTCCGTTCGGTAACGCTCATTACCTGCTTAGATGCTGATGAATCCCTGTCACTGCTAACGGTTTCAAATCCTTCGAGCGCAGGTATGTCCATCGCATATACGTAATTATCGACTACTATCACTCGTGCATCGGCGTCCATCATTTTATAAAGCTCTGTGAAAAAGTCGAATGCGGTTGCGATCCCGCCAAAAAAGCTCTCATTACTGAGCGATGGCAGCAGTAGATTTACTCGCCTGCGGCTGCCTATGCTCCCGTCGGGGCGGGCGCATAGTTGTTTGATCTCACGCATCTCCACAGCAAGCTCTGTATTGTAAAAAAGTTTCTGTACAATTCTCACTATTGTGGCTCTTATGCCATTTTGCCTGAGATAGTTAATGGATTTTTTAAACATTATTCCGCCTCCGGGCATCGTTTGTAAAATCAACCCTCAACGCCACTCCCGGTTAGCACCCCGGTGTTTCGTTTTAAATAGTTTATATATGTGTCAACTCTCCTGCAACCGCTTGATAACGCTGTTGGTATGACCGCGTTAATGTCCAGGTTAGGATTAAAAAACGGGTCGGTGTTCTCTCGATAATTTTTGTACGCTTCGGAAGACATTTCAAAATCAACTTTCGGTATAAATGAATCTCGTGTCTTAGATTCAAGATGATATAATCTGACATTAGCATTATACATATTTCGCAAACCATTTTCATATGCCCTTATGCATAACTCTACATCGCTGCCGCAGACAATAAACTCCTCGTTAAATACGCCTATCTTTTCTATCGTCCTTCGCGAGACGCAAAGGCATGCGCCCGTTACAGCCATAACATTGCGGTTGACAATTGGCGAAACATAAGGACTGTGGGCATGCTTCGCTGATGCTCCTCTAAAAACATTATCCGCCCATCCACCCATTCCAACTACAACACCCGCATGCTGAATTATACCATCCTCATAGATAAGCAGCGGTCCAACCGCACCAATATCATCGCGAAAAGCATTTTCGCATAAACGCTCAATCCAGTCGGGAGTAATAACAATTGTATCATTATTGAGGAAAATAAAGGCATCGCCTCTTGCGCTTTTAATCCCGAGATTATTAACCTTGGACCAATTAAATTCAAAATCAGCTCTTATAACAGAAATTCGCGTGTCCTGCTTCTTGACTCTCTCAAACCAATCAAAAGTTGCTTCTTCCGACGAACCGTTATCCACCAGAATAATTTCCCAATTCTTATAAGTTGATTTGCCGATTATACTTTGTATGCACCGGTCTGTCAAAATCGCGTTGTCTTTCATCGGTATTATAATAGAAATGAGTGGCGATTCAGTCATTGTTTTAAACCGCGTATCCCACACAAACAGCATATCGGCAGGCGTTGCTTCGGCAACACCACAGTACCTTCGGTTAAGGTGCGTATTTAAGGCGTCCAATCCCGCGTTTTGCGCATATGGCTTGGAATCGGGGTTCGTAGAAGTTGATGAAGGCTGTTCCCTCCATGAATAAAGGATTTTTGGAATATGATAAAAAAGTTCTGTATACTCACTTAATCGCAACACTAAATCGTAATCCTGGCTTCCGTCAAATGCCGGATTAAAAAGTCCGGCTTTCTCGAGCAGCTCCGCTTTAAAAACCATTAAGTGACAAATATAATTTTGGCTGTAGAGTAAATCCCTTGACCAGTCCGGTTTAAAGAAGGGCGAAGAATGATATGAGTTGTCAATGCCGATGCGGTCTTCATCAGAGTACAAAACATCTGCGCCTGTTATTTTAATTGCAGCGGCATTTTCGTACAAGGCATTTGGCCACAGGATATCGTCATGATCCAACAAGGTTATATAGTCACCTGTCGCTATATCAACGCATTTATTTGTGTTCCCGGAAATTCCAAGGTTCTCTTCAAGCTTTATGTATTTAACCCGGTCATCTTCGGTCATATAGCCGCAGCATATGTTTTCAATCCATTCAGAATTGCTATCACTGCCGTCAGCTAAGCATAACTCCCAGTTTTTATAAGATTGAGCCAACACAGACTCTATCATCTCTATCAGGAATTGCTCCGGTGTATTATAAAGCGGCACAAGAATGCTGAACTTGACAGTTCCTGCATCCCCGGCTTGCGATGCTTTTTTTTGCTTCTCAAGCTCCTCAAGATTCGGATAGTAATTACTAACACTCCACTCCGTATTCGCCTTCCGGCGCACACGTCGGACTGCCTTTCCCAGAGTTGCCTTCGTTCCGTTGACCCTCCAAAAGTCAAATGCCTTTTTTATAAAAACTGCTCCGGGAATCATCTTTGATTTCACATCTCTTTGACTATCTGCTATATTTCCAGACTTCATTTATGTACCTCGATTATCTGATACATTACTCACACTTAATAAATAAATCTTGAAGCGCATTTTGCCAGCTTGGCAACCTTGCGAAACCCGCATTATCAAGGCTCGCTTTCGACAGCCGTGAGTTCTTGGGGCGTGTTGCTTTTGTCGGATATTGCTCTGCCGGTATCGGGTTAATTTTACATGGGCTTCCGCTTAGCCGCATGATCTCCGCCGCAAACTCCGCCCATGAACAAAAACCCTCGTTCGTGGCGTGGTATGTGCCGTATATACCGGATAAAACCATATCACAGAGAAGTATAGCTAAATCAGGCGTGTACGTCGGGCTGCCAATCTGGTCACACACTACGTTGATTTCATCTCTTGTTTCAGCCAGTTTTAACATCGTCTTAACAAAGTTGTTACCCGTTTTCCCGAAGACCCATGAGATTCTGACAATATAGTACTTGTTTAAATGCTTTATAACCGCTTCTTCTCCGGCAAGCTTACTCATCCCGTATACTGACGATATCGATGTTTTAACCGCATCGGTTTCATAAGGTGTATCGCCCTCGCCGCCGAAAACATAGTCTGTGCTGATGTATATCATCTCCGAGCCTGTCTCCCGGCAGGCTTTTGCAAGATTCTCTGTGCCTTCAGCATTAACTTTGAAACACAACTCCGGCTCATCCTCCGCCTTATCCACTGCAGTGTAAGCCGCACAATGTATTACACATTCAGGCTTATGAGCAGCAAAAAAAGCTTGAACAGCTTTTTCATTTGTTATATCTAATGTATCAATACCATTGGCGGCTGCGATATCTGTTCCAATACACTCAATACCGCGTTTATTCAATTGCGCAACAACATCCGTCCCTAACTGCCCCGCAGCTCCTGTAACCAGTATTTTCATTGTTGGTTTCCAATCTCTATTTGTGAGGCGCAACGTTGCGCCTCAGACATGATTATCTGTCCTTGTACATTTTCTCATAATACTTCTGATACTCGCCGTCAAGGACATTCTGCCACCAGGTGCGATTATCCTTATACCATTGAATGGTCAGGCTTAGACCGGCTTCAAACCTGGTCTCCGGCAGCCAGCCGAGTTCAGTGTTGATTTTAGTCGGATCAATCCCGTAACGCATATCATGACCGGGTCGGTCAGTGACATAGTTTATCAGAGATTCAGACTTGCCAAGCTGGTGGATTATCGCTTTTACCACATCAATGTTCGCCCTCTCGTTATGACCGCCGATATTATAGATTTCACCGGGAGTCCCCTTGCGTACTATTAAGCTTATAGCCCGGCAATGATCTATGACATATAGCCAATCGCGGACATTCTCACCCTTGCCGTAAACAGGCAGCGGCTTATCCTGCATAGCATTGATAAGCATCAAAGGAATCAATTTCTCCGGGAAATGGTACGGACCGTAGCAATTACTGCATCGTGATATGGTTATGGGCATTTTATAAGTCCGGGCATACGCAAGGCAGAGCAAGTCCGCACCCGCCTTGGACGCGGAATAAGGGCTGGAAGTATGTATAGGTGTCTCCTCGGTAAACAGTAAGTCCGGTCTGTCGAGCGGTAAATCGCCGTATACCTCGTCCGTTGAAACCTGATGGAACCTGCCGACCTCAAACTCGCGGGAAGCGTCAAGCAACACCTGGGTACCGAGAATATTTGTGGTCAAAAACAAACCCGGATTGTCAATGCTCCTGTCCACATGGCTTTCAGCAGCAAAGTTGATTACACAATCAGGGCGGTACTTATCAAAAATCCTTCTTATCGTAGCAGCATCTGCGATATCCGCCTTTTCAAAATGAAAATTCGCATTATCCATAACAGGCGCAAGAGTCTCCATATTACCTGCATACGTGAGCTTATCAACGCAAATAACCGTGTCATCGGGATGATTGGCAACAGTATCATGAATAAAATTGCCGCCAATAAACCCCGCTCCGCCGGTAACTAAAATCTTCATACTCGAACCTCCATTATCATATCTATACTGAATCTAACTCTTTTAACAACGGCGCTGCTTTATCCTTTTCCGAAACAACCGGGTTCTCAACCCCCCAGTTAATTCCGATATCAGGGTCTGACCAAAGAATAGCGCTGTCATGCTCTGGGCTGTAATAGTTGTCCGCTTTATACTGCACCTCGGCATCATCAGTCAGCGTTATAAAAGCGTGACCTAAACCGCGCGGAATAAATAATTGCTTTTTGTTTTCTTCCGACAGCTCAATACCTATCCACTTTTTATATGATATGCTATCCGGACGCAAATCGACGGCAAAATCCATGATAGCCCCTCTGGTGCAACGTATAAGCTTGGCTTGCTCCATCGGCGGCCTTTGAAAATGGATCCCGCGTAAAGTCCCTTTTTGAGCCGAAAATGATTGATTATCCTGTACAAAATCACAACCAAGCTGCGGAGTCTTCTTTTTACTGTAAGTTTCCATAAACCAACCGCGGACATCACCAAACACCTGCGGCTCAATTATATAAACTCCCTCAAGCTCTGTTTCTGTAATCTTCATTTGATTCTCCCGCTTATTACCTTTTTCAGGTATTCCCCGTATGGTGACTTACCGTAACCCTCCGCCAGCCTTTCAAGCTGAAGCACATCTATAAACCCCATACGAAAAGCGATTTCCTCAACTGCTGAAATTTTTATACTCTGCCGCTTCTCAACCGCCATAATAAAGTTGGACGCATCCATCAAGCTGTCTATTGTACCCGTATCCAGCCAGGCAAACCCGCGCCCAAGCGTAGTGACCTCTAAATTACCCTTTTCAAGGTATATACGGTTCAGGTCGGTTATCTCAAGCTCACCCCTTGCACTGGGCTTAAGACCTTTAGCATATTCAACGCACTTATTATCATAGAAATATAACCCGGTGACAGCATAATTTGATTTTGGTTCCTTTGGCTTCTCTTCAAGGCTGACAACTTGACCGCTTCGGTCAAACTCCACCACGCCAAACCTTTCGGGGTCATCCACATAGTAACCGAACACTGTCGCGCCATCAGTTTTTGCCGCCGCTTTCTGCAGCAAGCCGGAAAACCCGTTCCCGTAAAATATGTTATCACCAAGCACCATGGCACAAGTGTCGCTGCCAATAAACTGCTCACCGAGAATGAAAGCTTGCGCAAGCCCGTCCGGCGAAGGCTGCACCTTATATGAAAAGCTTAGCCCAAGATTTCCTCCATCACCAAGGAGACGTTCAAAGTTGGGTAAATCTTCAGGCGTTGAAATTATCAGAATTTCCTTTATCCCCGCGAGCATAAGCGTTGATAGCGGGTAAAAAATCATCGGTTTATCGTAGACGGAAAGAAGCTGCTTACTTGTAACCTGTGTCAGCGGGTAGAGCCGCGTACCGGCACCCCCTGCGAGTATAATACCCTTCATAACTATCCCTCCATAACAACTATAATTCTACACTACCGCGAGTATCTGTGCAACTTTTCGGATAAAACCGTTTTTCCAAATCCTATACTTTGAAAACGTACGCATCCTGTCAAGCTTCTTTTTGTCGGGTATTGATGAATATTCCTCCGCAAGCTCCGCACACTCCATAGGCAGATGTTCCCCGTACAGCGATAAAAAGCTCCCCGTCTGCCGGTATGTGCTGTCAAGCGTTTCAGTTACTTCATTGAAATTAAAAAGCTTATGGAATAGATGAGAGCCGGAGCTTCTTTCATTAGCCCCAAACTCATTATTTTCATGCTGCCTGTAAAGCATAGTCGGCTCAGATACGGCACCGATTTTGCCAAAAGCGCTCGCAACTAAAGCAAGCCACCAATCGTGCATTATCATGTACTCAGGCTTATTGTCTAAAATCAAGTCTGCCAAAGCCCGGTTGTACATTACCGTGCAGCCCGTAACAATGTTTTGTATAACTAAATTATTGAATTTGTTGCGGTCAAACCTCGCCTTTGACCTCTTCATGTGTGAGGGTGAAATCACCTCAAGCCCCTCCCCTACGACAGTCAGATCAGAGTGAACCAGCAAAGGCGTTGACCGCCCGTGCCGCAACTCAAGCTCCCTTATTTTCCCGAGGCATTTCTCAATTTTATCGGGCAGCCAGATATCATCCTGGTCACAAAGCATAACATAATCATTTTTATGTATACTCATCATACTTATGAAATTAGCCTTCGCACTCCCCGAGTTCGCTTCGTTTTGCGAAATAAAAACCCGGTCAGGAAACTTCAAGGCATAACCCTGAATTATTGAGAAAGTTGAGTCAGTCGAATTATCATCATTAATAAACAGCTTAAAATCCTGCACAGACTGCTTAAACAGAGAATCTATCTGCATCTCGATGAACTTTTCTCCATTAAAGGAGGTAAGCAATATAGAAATCATAATAAGCCTCCTAAACCTTTATATCGAACCCTTGGGAAGCAGCTCTTTATAATACGCCGCAAGCTCCTTCACCTGCACATCGATATCAAAAGCCGCCATACGCATATCCCCGGCTTCGCTACGCCCGCAACCGGCTGCACGAATTACCTCATCCGCCCAGACCCCTGCATCCCCGAGCGGCAGAAAAAACGCACTGTCTGAGATTTGTACCTCCCGGGTAATCATATCGGAAAAAACGCATGGCAAACCATTGACCTGTGCCTCAATACCTGTTAGCGGCAACCCTTCGAAAAAGCTCGGAAGAATAAAAACATCCATAGCGTTTAAATACTCGCAAACATTATCCGCCGAACCTGCAAAAATGACCGCTTCGCTCAAATCCCGCTTTTTTACATCATGGACAATGTCTTCATAAAGCTCTCCGCTGCCTATTAACAACAAAACAGTGTCCGGGTTGTTATTATGCAACTCATGAAAACACTCAATGAGGAACTTATGATTTTTTTGAGCGCTAAACCGCCCGACATGCCCGATAATTATTTTATCTTCAACAGAAAGCTCACGACGTATTCTTTTGCGTACATCACTATAATAGAGAAACTTATTTATTTCAATTGCATTACTGACAATTTTAACGTTATCGACCCTCCCGAACAGGAAAATCGCCGCCGTCTCTGAACAAGCCGCAAATCTGTTGGCTACGCGTCGTAAGAAACGCGTTAGAACCCAATTACGAATGCGCTTCCAAAAAACATCCGAAGCTTTGGTGTTGTGGCTGTGAATAATTCTGACAGGCACTGTTTTTCGCACATACCCCAAATAAAAAACCGCACTGTTTGCGACATGACCGTGAATAATATTATAATTGTGCGATTTATAGAACTCCTTTAAAGACTTAACATACTTGAAAATATTTACCGCTCTCAGACCCGGCATAACAAATATCCTTGAACCGTTACCTTCAATATACGCCCTCGTACCGGCATCCACGTCCTCATTGAGCATAAAGTCGAAGGTTAGCTCCTTATGCTCCAGCTTATTATAATAGTTCATAACTACGCGGCTTACGCCGCTATTTACGCAAATTTTATCCAGGACATGTAATACTCTTGTCAACTGCGCTTCCTCGCAAATCCTCCGTATACTCCGGCAAGCACACCTCCCGGCAGCAGCCTCACAGGGATACGCAATGCAACATTGCGTATAAATCCCGCGAAGCCTACAACTCCCAGTGCCTTCAACTGCTTTTGCATCCGCCATTCTGATTTGATATATGATAATCCGCGGCGGCGCTTATACATACTGCTCCCGATACGGGCATCTACCAGAGTATCGGCGTGATTAGCGCATATTGTACCATTATTTATCATTCGTGTCCACAAATCATAGTCCTCAAAAAGCGGAAAAAGGCGGTAGTTACCCGCATTTAACACCGCTTCACGCTTAAACATGACTGTCATATGATTAAAGGGATTCCTGAATTTTGCAAAACTTACAATATCATTTTGGCTTAAAGGAACAACTCTGGCAGCCTGACTGTTGACAAGGTCACCGGTGAATTCCGATATCTGCCCCCCAATCAGACCTAACTCCGGGTTTTTCTCTATCATGCCAAGTTGCTTCTCAAATCTATCCTGTTTGCAAATATCATCACTGTCCATGATAGCGACCCATTCATGCCTCGCCGCCTCAACCCCGGCAGCTCTTGCCGGACCAAGCGTCATATTATCAGGCAGTGAAACTATATTTACATCCCCTGAAAAATTAAACCCCTTTAGCACTTCTTCCAAATCATCCGTCAAAGGACCGTCCTTGACAATAATAACCTCATCCGGCAGGACTGTCTGAGTATTAATACTGTCAAGGCATTGCTTAAGAAACAACGGATTCTCTTTTTCATATAAACACATTAAAAGACTGAACTTAATCATTATTCACTCAATTCGCTTTTTACCTGAATGCTTACAAAGTGCTTTGAAGTTAGTATGTTCTGTAAAGCACCTGCACTTTTCAAATTACTTTTTCAATGCTGTTGTTGAACCATCATCGATACCCTCTGTGCTTGACCCTTGGAAAATCACCCTGAGAGTCTGCAGCATCAGTTTAATATCTTCAAGAATCGAAAAAGTCTCAATGTACATGATATCCAAAAATAACTTCTCCTCAGGAGCAGTGTTATATCGCCCGTAAATCTGTGCAAAACCGGTTAAGCCCGCTTTTACCTTTGTCCTGAATGCGAAATTCGGATAAATCTCCTCGTACTGCTTAGCAATCTCAGGCCTCTCCGGTCTCGGACCGACAATGGACATAGCGCCGGAAAGAACGTTAAACATCTGCGGCAGCTCATCGATCCTGGTTTTACGAATAAACCGCCCGACAGGCGTAATCCTGTCATCATTTTTTTCAGTCAGACGCGGAACACCGTCATCCTCTGCATTGGGGCGCATGCTGCGGAACTTATACAGCGTAAACAACCGGCCGCCCTTTGTAACCCTGACCTGCTTATAAATTGCCGGGTGGTGGTCATAAAACCGCACTAAAGCCCATACGCCAAACATAAGCCAACTGAGCAAAACAATCACAGACAATGAAATCGCTATATCAATGCACCTTTTAATAAATTTTGTCCCCATATCGGGGTCCGGCCTTTTAAGAGAAAAAATCGGAGTATTCGATAGCCATATAGTGTTTGCTGTATTGATTAAAATGTTTGAAAACGAAGGAATCGTATACGTGTGCTTGTTATGCAAATAGCAGTACTCCAACAACCAATCAAGTCTTTTCTCTCCGACATCCAGTAAAAAAACAGAATCTGACGCATCAACGACATCCAATAACGCTCCGGTTGATTCGTTTTGGGAAATCACATGGTCTACCCTGAATTTCTTCCATTGTCTGGCAATAATCGGCCGGTACTCCTGCACCTTTTCTTTTCTGCCATAAATAATTGCTGCTTTATGCGCCGGGTTCAGGCGATAATAAAGCATATTAATTATAGCCGCCACCGGCATCACAAAAATAATTTGAACCAGCAGAATCATCACAAAACCGCCCGCCGGAAGCAGCTCGGTCCTGAGCAGGCTGAGTACGAAATATTGAAACGTATTGACAATTATAAGGCATAAAACCCACGAAATTATTATTTCCTGCAGCACTGCATTACCAAAATTGAATCCGTTATAGATTCTGCTTATTAAATATATAAATACAGTATAAAACAGAAGCGTAATAATGTTTCCCCGGAAGTAGTACAGTGTTTGCTCGTAAAAGTAGCTCTGCCCGATGAAGAAAATCGCCAGAACAGAAAAAACTAATAATATCTTCGAAAAGAATAATATTATGTTTCCGGTTTTTCGAGCCATAACGCTTGACGCTCCATTTCGTTAGCTTCGGTGGAAGCTCAGTTATTCATAAGTGCCCTTCCGATGTCCGCTTTAAAAGCTTCCCAGGCATCTTCGTTTACTACAAAATACCTCGGGCATTCCTTGCCACGCACATCGTAGTGCCTTATTATATCGTTCGGGTCTATTCCAAACCTGTCACAAAGCCATGCAGTAAGCCGTACGGTAGCCGCATAAGATTCATCCGTGAATCTGCCGGTGTCGTCAGGGTGGCAGACCTCAATCGAGATTGAATCAGCATTCCTCTCGTTGGAGGCATAGGCTATTTCATCAACGGGAACACATTGTATGACAGTACCGTCGAGGCAGACAATAAAATTGCTGCTTGCGTGCGTTTCCTGCGTGTTGGCAAGATTTGCGAAATAGTTCCTGTTTTGCAAGGCTGTTGTGCCGGGGTTACCGATATTATGTATCACTATAGTATTTACTTCTTCAAGCAATGTCCCCGGTCGTGAGAATGGATTCAACGGTAAAAATTCCTGTGTTATCCAGCTCAGGTCGTCTATTTCATTTTGAATCTGAGATGCCGTCATCTGACCTGATTTCCCGGAGCTAAGCGGAGCCCGCCCGGTTCTTGCTTCAAATATAAAAGCGAACATAACAATAATAAATGTTGCCGCCAGCAGAACTATAACAAACAGCGGCATCTTCCTGCGCTCCGGAGGAGATTTCCCGGTATCTGCAGAAACGACTCCGGAGGCTATATTTCCTTGAGCTTCTCCGCCATTCATCCGGTTTCCTTGATAATCCCCGGCTTGGACCCCGCTGTTTTGAACATCCCCGTCTCGCGCTATACCTCTGCTGTCACCTGCCGGTCTCTGTTTTAACTTATCATCATTGTTAACCATTCAAAACCCGCTTAGTATTGAATAAACGCAAATAGTCCGGTCAGAACCATTATTTATCCAACTTCATTATATCTTTATTTTTTATGAAATATTCCACACCGGAGACGACCGTAGTAACACCAATCAATACCCAGCATGTTATAAGCATCCAGTATTCAAGCGGGAGAAACATAGCGATCAGGCAGACAATTGTTACGGTTGTTTTTATCTTTCCGGAAAAAGCAGCGGCAATAACACAACCTTTGGCTGCTGCGACAAGGCGCATACCCGTCACCATAAACTCCCTGATAATCACTATTAACACAAGCCAGGCAGGCATCATACCTACTTCAACGAACCAAAGCATAGCTGCAAAGGTCAGCACCTTATCCGCCAACGGATCCATGAACTTTCCGAAATCAGTTATCTGGTTGCGTGTCCGCGCAACGACACCATCCGCTATATCCGTGAGCGCCGCAATGATAAAAATTGCCATTGCGACATATGTGTTGTACTCAAAATCGAGATAGAGCACTACCAGAAAAGCAGGTATAAGAACAACTCTGGCCATCGTCAGCTTATTCGCAGTGTTAATGGTAAAATCTCCTCTCTGGAAACGTCATACTTCATCAGCCGGCTCACCTGTCAGCTCACCGTTTATAAATCCCGTTATCCGGACATCAATAAAAGTATGTGGCTTTATAGTACAGCGCTTTGAACCTTGCTGCGCATAAATGTGTATATACCCGTCTACATCAGGCGATTCGGCATAACTCCTCCCCGGAAATAGCTCCGTTGTTAATGAAGCTGCCGCCACATCTTCAACAAGAACGGTTTCTACAGATCCGATCCTGCTCTCATTCCACTCATGCATAATAAACGATTGCAAGTCTTGCAGCTTCTCCGCTCTCCTGACGGCAACATCATGGGACGGTCTTGACATCATTGCCGCTTTGGTACCGTCCTGCGGAGAATACGCAAATACCCCTGCCCGCTCTATCTTAGCCTCACTTAAAAACTCGTAAAGCTGCTCAAACTCTTCCTCACCTTCACCGGGAAGTCCCGTAATCAGGCTGGTTCTGAGGACAACACCGGGAATGCGTTCTCTCAGTCGCTTTATTAATGCGCGAATATCATTGCCTGAACCCCGGCGTTGCATTTTTGATAGTATACCATCATTAATATGCTGAATTGGAATATCAAGGTACTTTAGTATTTTATCACTTTTTGCGATAACGTCAATAAGTTCATCATCAATCTTATCAGGATACAGGTAATGAAGGCGTAACCATTTAAGTTTCCTAATCCCGCACAAAGCCGCCAGCAGGTCAGTAAGCTTACATTTTTTGTCACATCCGTAGCTTGTCAAATCCTGCGCAACAAGTATAAGCTCACGGAAACCGGTTTCAGCGAGCATTTCAGCTTCTTTTATTATGTTTTCAAGCGGCCGGCTGCGGTATGTGCCGCGAATATCGGGAATACAGCAGTAAGCGCAACGGTTGTCGCAGCCCTCGGCTGTTTTTAAGTATGCCCAGACCGGTGAAGTTGTGATTATTCTTGCCGTTTCGCTGACCTGTGAGTTTATATCCCCAAAATACCCGCGCCTTACTTGATAATTATCGGCACACTTCTCCGGGTATCCACAGGGATGTTTTAGCACAGCATCAACTGCACTCACAATATCATCAAAGCTGCCGGTACCGACGACGGCGTCAATTTCCGGCAGCTCTTTAAGAATATCGTCCTTATAGCGCTCAGGCAGGCAACCGGCTACAACAAGCTTCCCGACTCTGCTTTTTTCTTTTGCAGCCGCAAACTCAAGAATAGTTTCAATAGCTTCCGTTTTCGCGCTTTCAATAAAACCGCAGGTATTAATTAACACAATGTCTGCGCCATCTGTTTCGCCCGAAACCTGATACCCCGCACGTCTCAGTAAATACATCATTTGCTCGCTGTTAACAAGGTTTTTCGAGCATCCCAGCGATACAACCCCTACTCGTTCGGGCATTTTATATACCTGCTCCCTGTCCCCTTGACTCTTCGCTCACACATAAGCTCCTCGCCCCTACTCCTCATCCAGGCTCTCTAAGTACCTGTTCATAGCCACTCTGGCATCATCATAACTGTAACCGCGTCGCACAAGTGCAGCAGATGCCCGCCGTAAGTCGTCCTTATCTTCACTGCCCCGCAGCTTCTTTCGCAAGAATTCCAGTGCGCAGTCGCTCATATCTTCTTCATCAAGCACACTAAGCTGTTCATCCCATAATCCCCGGGGAATTCCACGCTTATAAAGCTCATCTTTGATACGCGCCCCGCCGTAGCCTTTTGCGGAGTAATGACTGACAATAAGCCCTGCGTAAGCGGAATCATTTATATACCCCAGCTCAACAAGCCACCTGACAGTCTCCTCGGCATTGTCTTGTGACTCCCCCTTGCCGGTTAAGCGCTTTAACATCTCCTGCTCTGAAAAGCTCCGGTTCCCGAGAATCCTCAAAGCCCGCTTTTTAGTCGCATCAATTTTGTCTATATTTGGTTTTTCCATCAATATTAATATTCCAACTCTGTCTTTCGGAGGTTCGATATGGGTGTCGCAATTATTTTATTTCGCCTGCTGAGCGGACAATACCATGTTTTTATTATTTGTACCAGTCATTCGTCCGCAAGCGTTCGAGTGAAATAACAATTAGTGTGATACCCATGGCGAGCCGACCTCGCAAAAGAAACAACTACCCCTCAAAGTCCTCGGCATCAATATCAATCGCCCGCCCTGCAGCCTTTGCCGCCGCCTTCTCCTGCGGCGACATCAGCTTTTGCGAATCACGCCGGATGGTAGCCTCAAGCTCATCCGCAGCATCCGGATGCTCCTTCAGGTACTCTTTCACATTATCACGCCCTTGAAAGCGCAATTCGCCAAGGGAGTACCAGGCGCCGCTTTTTTCAATCAAATCAAGCTTTACACCAAGGTCGGCAAGCTCTCCGAACTTTGATATACCCTCACCGAACATAATATCAAACTCACCCTCACGGAACGGGGGAGCAACCTTGTTCTTGACAACCTTAGCCCTCGTACGGTTACCTACATGCTCTGCACCGGACTTTATGTATTCAGATCGCCTGACGTCAATACGGACACTGGAAAAATACTTCAACGCCCGGCCGCCCGGCGTAGTCTCCGGATTGCCGTAAGTTACACCGATTTTCTCGCGTAACTGGTTGATAAAAATCACAACACAGTTAGTTTTTGATATTGAACCTGCAAGCTTACGTAGAGCCTGTGACATAAGCCTTGCAACAACACCAACACTTGCATCGCCTATATCGCCCTCAACCTCGCTTCGCGGCACTAATGCAGCAACGGAGTCAACGACAACCACATCAACAGCTCCCGAGCGAACTAAAACTTCACAGATAGCAAGCGCATCATCTCCCATATCAGGCTGGGAAATCAGCAAATTCTCTATATCGACGCCAAGAGCTCTTGCATAAGCCGGCTCAAGAGCGTGTTCGGCATCAATAAAAGCCGCTTCGCCTCCCGCTTTTTGAGCCTCTGCAATAATATGGAGCGCAAGGGTCGTTTTGCCGGAAGACTCCGGACCGTAAATCTCAACAATCCTGCCCCTGGGAACCCCGCCGATTCCAAGCGCCAGGTCTAAAGAGATAGAACCTGTCGGAATCGCGTCAACATTGACCGCCTGCCTGTCTCCCATCCGCATAATTGAGCCTTTGCCGTGATTTTTCTCGATTTGCGAGAGCGCTGTTTCAAGCGCCTTCTTCTTGTCGCCCGCAGGGACGGCAGGAATATACTTCTTCTTCTCAGCCATTGCAGTATCCCCCTGTAAAATAATAATATGTCTACGTAATCATTCCGATTACAACTCTCTCAATACCCAGTGTATCCTTAAAGGTTTTTATATCCGCTAATCCGCTTTGCTTCATAATATACCGCACAGCGGGAGATTGTCCCACACCGCATTCAAATGCAAGGTGTCCTCCCCGCTTCAATAACCCGCGCCAATTCTCAACTACAGCGCGATAGTAGTCGAGCCCATCCTCTCCGCCGTCCAAAGCAATTACCGGCTCATAGTCTTTGACCGAGCTGTCCAGCGTCTTTATATCTCCTGTCGGAATATAAGGCGGATTACAAGCAATAACATCAAACTCACCTAAAATTGCAGGCGGCTTTATAAGAATATCAACATCCATGGCTGTTATATTCCGGCTAAGGTTCGTTTTGAGCATATTTGTCCTACAAACAGCCAGCGCTTTCTCTGATGAATCAATCATCACTATCCTGCAGTTTGGCACATTGGCCGCCACAGCCAATCCTATGCAGCCGCTTCCGGTGCAAAGATCCAGCATCCTTGTTTGCCATATCTTTCTGTTTAATATATTTATAGTCTCCCTGACAAGCACCTCTGTATCTATCCGTGGTATCATAACATGCTCATTGACTGTAATCGGAATCCCGTAAAACTCCCACTCGCCTAAAACATATGCCAGAGGCTCTCCTTCTACTCTTCGCTCCAGACTCTCCTCGATTTTATTTCTTATTTTTATATCCGTGGCGTAAATTTTCCCCATATCCAGCAATTCCTCGCGAGATCTGTCCGCGCAGTGTGAGACTATCAGTCTAGCTTCGAGTTCACTTGCGTCAACTCCTGCGTTTTTTAGGGTCTTTCTCACTCTTAAGTATATGTCGTTATACGTTTCCATGCATCACTTATTTCTTTCTTAGCTGTCCTTACTTTTTCTTGGTCGTTTTTCCGTCAATTACTCATATTTTGCTGCTTATCCGGCTAAATTATCACCAGGCGGCATCTTCCTCATTTTCAGGTATGACCATTTCTATGGCTTTGATTGCTACCTCTATCATTTCATCATCCGGTTCGCGCGTTGTAAACCTCTGTAGAGCTTTGCCGGGAGCGGAGATAATTTTTGTAAGTATATTGTCGTATCGCCCGGCAAATTTAATGATCTCATAGCTTATTGAAACGACAACCGGGAGAAGTGCGATTCTCAGTGCAAAACGGATAAGTAAGTTATTCCATGTCGTTAGAGAGAAAACAAGTATACTGACAATCATCACAATAAACAGAAAGCTTGTTCCGCAGCGCGGGTGTAAGGATGATTGCTCTCTTACGTTTTCGACAGTTAACGGCAAACCCTTTTCGTAACAGTAAATTGCTTTATGCTCCGCCCCGTGGTATGCCCATAATCGTTTAATATAACTCATTTTCGTTGTCGCCCAAAGGTATGTAAGGAATATTGTTATCCTTAGCAACCCCTCTGTTAAGTTCCTAAGTATCACGTTCTCCACGAATTGCGACATCAACCCCGCCAGGAATGTCGGCAGAAGCATGAAGAGACCGATTGATAAGCAGATGCTTATAACTACCGCTATAGTAATGATTACCTTTTCCGCTTTTTCACTACCGAGCTTCTTTTCAATCCATTTGTCAAACTTAGATTGTTCCTCTTGTTCGTCCTCCGGCATTTGGTCTGCGGAGTACATAATCGACCTCATACCTATTTTCATGGAGCTTATAAAATTAACAACACCTCTAATTAAAACGAAACCGAGTATCGGATATTTATCCTTAGGTGGCTTCAACTCCTCGAGTTTATCAACCAGCCCTTCCTTTGTCCTTACCACAATAGAAAGCTTCGTCGGGCCGCGCATCATGATGCCTTCTATCAAGGCTTGCCCGCCAATCGAGGTTTTATATTCCTTACTTCCGTTTTTTTCTTTCATCGCTTTTACTCACATAGTTGATACTAATTTATATATTACCTTGCCGGAATGCAGAACTTTTCAAGGGTGTATTCAAGGGGATTTTATGCCGGTTAATGACCGTTTCACACGATTTAATTATTTTTCTGAAGAGGAGCCTGTAATCGGCAGGATAATCGTCACCAGAAAACCGCCTTCATTTGCATTTGACAGCTCGAGGCGACCGCCGTGATACTTTATAATCTCCTCGCATACGGCAAGGCCGATACCACTTCCGCGTTCTTTTGAATTGCTTCCCTTGTAAAACTTCATTTTCAGGTGCTCAAGCTCATCCCCGGCAACACCGGGACCGAAGTCACGTATTGTTATGATTATATGGTCATCGACCATGCCAATATACACTTGAATGCGCTTGCCGTCCCGCCCGTATTTCAAAGCATTATCAAATAAATTAAGAAAAACCTGTTTTAACCTGTTGGAGTCACCCGGTATGAGTATTGTTTCATAAATATCATGATGATAGTCAAATTCCAGCTCATCCTGATGCAAAAGCTCCCTGAAGGTAAATATGGCGTCCTCCAACTCTGCGGATATATCAATAGTTTCTATATTCAGCGTGAAGCGCCCGTCCTCAATCATAGTGAACTCAAGCAGCTCTTCAACCATCTTTGTAAGCCTTCGCGCTTCCTTTAGCATGATTGCAACTCCGCGCTTTGACTCATTATCCATCTCCTCATTATATGAGAGAGTTTCACCCCAGCCGGTTATTGCTGTCAGCGGTGTTCGCAGCTCATGTGAGATAGAGGATATAAACTCCGCCTGGATTTTCTCTGTCTGCGCTATCTTAAGGGACATTTCATTTATGGACTCGACCATATCGCCTATTTCATCGCGATACGCATTGCTTATTTGGATACCATAGCTGCCTTCTGCTATACGTTTTGACATTTTAGTAATTTCACTGACAGGTGTAATAATAAAGCGTATAAAAATCATGTTCAGTAAAAAAACCATCCCCAGAACAACCAGACCGATACCTATAACAACAAGAAGGTTGCGAAAAACCAGCCTGTCAACAAGCCGCAGGCTCGTAACATAACGCATCACACCTATAACCTCGCCGTCAGCGTATATCATAGGCGCGGATGCTGCCATTATGCGCTCCCCGGTGGCTGTCCGCCTGCCTACCCAGGTCGAAATCTGACCTGTTTCAATTGCCTCTGCGATATCCGGCGAACCGGGTGATGTCCCTGCCGTCATAGCGGATGAAGATAATATTATGCTTCCGCCACTATTTAGAAACTGCATTTCAATACGGTCTGCTTCACGAAATGTCTCGGCATACCTGAACGCACTGTCGTAGAAATCCTCATATGACCTTGCTACATAATTTGCAAAAAAGTCCGTCGCTGTCCTTGCTTTTGCCTCAAGCCCCGTTCGGATAGTCGCAAAATAATAGCTGTATATAATAACCGCAAACATCGATACGACAACTACAACGACAGCAATCGCAATAATTACAGTCCCTCTAAGCCACCGTCTGCGTAATCCTCTGGTGAAGTTCGCGTAAAAACTCGCTAATTTCTCAAACACAAAGTGCATCTTAACTTACTCCCGACGGGTTAAAGACCCCACTTGTATCCATAACCCCACACCGTAGTTATGTACGCGGGATTCGTCGGGTCGTCTTCTATTTTTATTCTAAGCCTTCTAATATTAACGTCAGCTATTTTCAGTTCACCAAAATAATCGCGGCCCCAGACTGTGTTAAGTATATCCTCACGGGAGAGCGCTTTTCCGGGGTTGTCCATAAACATCTTCATTATTGAATATTCAACCTGTGTGAGTTTAATTCTAGTGCTGTCCTTCTCAAGTGTTCTGTTTCTTGTATTAAGGCGGAACGGACCTTGTACAAGCTCCCCTGTATCCGCCTGCCCTGCCGCTCCCGTTCTTCTGAAAAGGGCGTCAATACGTGCTGTGAGCTCGGCAGGCGAGAAAGGCTTTGTTATATAATCATCCGCTCCGGTCATAAGACCTGTGACTTTATCCATCTCCTGCGTCCGTGCCGTAAGCATCACTATTCCGATATGCGGATCGGCAGTCCTGATTTTACGGCAAACCTCAAACCCGTCCGTATCAGGAAGCATAATATCAAGTATCGCCACTTTTATATCCGGGTGGAGTCTTAACTGCTCAAACGCTTCTGCACCCGTGCCTGCCTCAATGACCTCATAACCTGCGCGGTTAAGATTTATCACTACAAAGCTGCGTATACTCGTTTCGTCCTCAAGCACAAGAATTTTTTTCACAATAATCAATCCTTTCGATAACCGGGTTGTTTCCCGGCTCTCATATTTACCCGGTTCTTCACCGTAGCAGCTCACAAGAATAAACTATGACACACTACCGGTCAGCCATTCCGAGTATATCAATCTGAAATGCTCTCTGATAACAGTTTCGTTAAATGTGAGACCAAAACTATCCGGCTGTACAAGTATCTCAAAAGCATATGCAGCCGACCCTTCGGTTTGCAAAAGAACTCTGTTGCCGGTACTGGCCCGTTCCTCCGCATTTTCACCTGACAGTTTAAAAATCTTGAGAAAATCATCATGTCGTCCGTCACCGGCGGCAAAATATGAGAAAATAATTGTTCTTTCTCCCGGAACAGAGTCCTCCCTGCGAACGGAGACCTTTTCACGCCAATCCAATGGAAGAATCAAAAACCATTCATCAAAATTGTTGTGATAGGTTGTCAGCGCCAGGCTTCTTTCTCCGGAACTTTCGAAAGCAAACCAGTCAATAGCAAAATACTCCGTATCGGATTGTGCCATTAAAAGCCTTAAAGTCGGCACCTTTATTATGCCGTCTTTATTTATATCTGAACTCGCCATTCTGTGTCTGACATTTTCCTCACTCACATTGCTTGCAATAGTTAATGAGACATTTGTAAACGCACCGTCGTGCATGGCGAGGATATCGGTAACAAGGCTGCCGTTTTCAAAAGAACCTTCACTATCAATAAATATTGCCGGGGTGTCGTCTATCAACCTGCCGGTCATAATACGTGAAATCGACTCTATACCATTTGAAAGCCGCGCATCCTCACTGACAGGCTCACCATCGCGCATCAGTGAATAGATTTCCGCAATCGCACCTGTCTCCTGTGTCGGTAATCTGAAAATAATCACATCATCCGTGCCGTCACCTGACATATCATAAACAGTTAATTCCGAGTACTCAACTCCGCTAACCAGCTCCTGGTGATGTAATCCGCTTAGTGAGTAAATCTTCATATATTTCAGTGCCGACCCCATTTGCCAGCCGATAACCAGCTCCAGGGTGCCGTCGCCATCCATGTCAATATATCTTACGCTCTCTATCTCTGTACCAAAACCCGGGATTATATCCGCTACGGTATAATCCCCGTCAACATATTCGAAAATATAAACCTTCAGAGTACTCTCACCCGGAAACGAAAAAAAAGCTATTACCTCGTTTACTCCTGTGCCGTTAAGGTCCCTGAGCTGAACAGCCTGCCTGTTCGGGCCTCCTACCGGGGGTGCAAACTCCGCACCCTGACTTAGCAGTAAGTTGATATGAGCCTGAAGCCTTAGATACTCCTCCGACACCTCCGGCAGGCTGTATAGCTCGTCGGCCGTAATGCTCAGGCATCCGGTAAGCAACACTGCTATTATGACCGTCAGCAAAGATAATATAAGTTTTCTTTTAGTAATCATCAATTCTCAAAGCCTCCGAAGCGGAGTATCATAATACCATAAAAAGACGCGCTATGCCAGTAAAAAATCACATATTTCGCATAACGCTAAAAGTATGTAGAACTGTGTTATCTGCGTGTAGAAATATTAATCCTGCCATGAAAAGCGGTATTTTCATCGAGCGCCTGTTCACCAATCATACGCTCACTTTCCAAATTTATGTCTATTCTCCAATCGCCGCTTTTATCGCTTCACTGATATTCTTGACATGCACAAGCTCCAACCCCTCGGGGGACTGCAGCTTGCCCCTTGACTTAAAAGGCATGACACATGCTTTAAAGCCCATTCGGGCAATCTCCGCAAGCCGTTGGTTTATCTGCGACACCTGCCTTAGCTCACCTGTAAGACCAACCTCACCAAACACAGCAGTATCGCTGCGCAGCGGTTTATCCTTGTATGCCGAAGCAAGCGAGAGAATCGTCGCCAAATCCGCACCGGGGTCGTCGATGTTTAGCCCGCCTATTACGTTGATATAAGCATCACACCCGCCGACCCTCAAGCCTCCCCGTTGCTGAAGCACAGCAAGAAGCATCATCGCGCGGTTATATTCAATGCCGTTGGAATTCCTGCGCGGCATATTCGCACTGCTTGGCGTAACAAGCGCTTGAATCTCCGCCAATATCGGACGCGTACCCTCAATAACGCAAGTCACGCAAGTACCCGGAGTCATCGCAGGTCTTCCCGAAAGCAGCATCTCCGAAGGATTCATGACTTCACTCAGACCGGAATCAAGCATCTCGAACACACCAATCTCGTTGGTCGAGCCGTAACGGTTCTTAGCTGCGCGCAGAATCCTGTAGTTCATCGAACGCTCGCCCTCAAAATACAAGACGCAGTCAACCATGTGCTCAAGCACCTTCGGACCCGCTATCGCTCCCTCCTTATTGACATGCCCTACCAGAAACACAGTGACCCCCGTATCCTTGGAAAGCCTTAGAAGTGACATCGTACAATCCTTGACCTGCCCCACGCTTCCCGGTGACGTCGTTAACTCCGGATTATATAATGTCTGTATTGAGTCAATAATTAAAATATCCGGATTCAACTCCGCCGCACATTCTAAAATACCGTTAATTTCCGTTTCAGCCAGCACAAAAACGCCGCCGCCTTTGACGCCAAGGCGTTCGGCACGCATTTTTATTTGACGCTCCGATTCCTCTCCGGAGACATAAAGAGCTCTCATATTACGTGACATGAGCCCGCATATTTGCAAAAGAAGCGTCGATTTTCCGATGCCCGGCGAACCGCCGACTAAAACGAGCGACCCTGCGACAGCTCCCCCGCCCAACACCCGGTCAAGCTCTCCGAAGCCGGTTGCGAAACGCATCTCGTCGGATGTATCGAGATTTGACAAATCATACGGACTCTTCTTTATTTGAACCGTACTGCCACCCGCTGACTTGCCGGCGGAAGACCCGCTCTTGGGCTTCGTATAAGACAGTTGTTCCACCAGTGTATTCCACGCACCGCATGCCGCGCACTGCCCGCTCCACTTAGGAGCTTCGTTCCCGCAATCAGTGCAAAAAAATGTCGTTTTCTGCTTCAATTACTCAATCTTCCATCTTCAACTCGTACATAAAATCCTCAGCAAGCTTTGCATAAGTCTTGTCGCCTGCCATCAGCGTCTTTGCGGTAAAAATAAACTTTTTCAGATTATTGTCCAAACCGGCCCTGTGCTGCATCCCTGCTATGGAGAGACAAGTTATCTGTTCCTGTACAGGGGTCAGCCTGCTTTCGGTATAAACCTGCTCATAAGCCTCCGCAGCCTTTGCCGCTGCGAACTTCTCCATCTCCTCGTTTCCGACATCCTCATACAGCCAACTAAGATTCCCCCACAGCTTTGCGCGAATTTGCTTGCCCATGTTAGGATATCCGTCTGCGCATAAAATAGCAAGGTAATGCGATGTAAAAACAAAATCGATATTACGCTCCGCATCAAAATCCATATGGACTTCTGCGCGTACGGCAATAAGCTCCTTTTCAATCTTCGCTTTTTGTATTGGCTTCGGGTCTGTGAAGTAATTGTGGAATGTACTGAATAAGCAGTTCCGGCAAGTAATTATGTCATACCACTCAGTTTGAAAATCTGTAAAAAACTTTCTTAAATCATACCGCATCGGGGTATTCTCGTAAAGCTTTGAACGAAATACCCTGTAATCCTTAAAAGGAACTTTGCAGAAAGGACATTTATATTCCTTCGGGAAAACAAGAGGTAAAAACTCAGGTTTTGTTATATCGGTGTAATGTACATGTCCGGCAGGAAAAAGCTCCGCAGCCGCTTTTGCCGCAGCTTTTGCCTGCACGGCAGCTTCGGCGTTGTTAATAACTGCCGCCTGGGCATTTTTTCTAATATCGGGTTTATCCGTATCTGTATCCGGTTTATTCGTTTTTGCGGCTGGTTTTGCCGCAGCGGGAGCTGCAGCGGGAGTTGCGGCAGGAACTGCAACTGCAGCCGCAGCAGGAGCCGCAGCCTTTGTTGCAGCGGCTGAAGCTGTTATATCCTGTTGCGCTGTGCGTGTTGCCGCTGTCATCTTTCTTGGCGGCATGTACGCTGCGCGAAGTATTTCAAACAAGATTTCAGGGCGTGACCATGATAAATCACTGAAGGACTCCTCGGTGATAACATATACCGCCGAGTCAACGCCTGCTACATACGTACAATCGTCAGCATTGGTGAAATATTCACGGCCGCCGAAAACATCGCCCTTAATGAGTGACGAAACTATTTGCGAACCCCCGGCGGCACTTTTTTTAAGAACATCGACTCTACCGGCAAGAAGGATGTACATAGCTCTTTTTGAAGGCTCACGACTGCCGGGACACGGGATATTTGCTCCGGCAGTAAATTTCTTACACGGACCGTGCTCAACAAGCCAGCTAATATCTATCATATTTTTGAACATTCCTTTCGCTTCGCTCTGCCACAAGTCAACCATAAATGGTCAAAAATATACGCGCATGAGCGACGGTTTCGCGCAAGCGAGAGTCGCTCGCGCATTATGTGTAGTTTGAATTAATTCACACTACTTACCTCCGCACAATAACAACATGCACTGCCTTCGCATAAGGCTCCGAAGTGTTGACAATACCCTCACCCTCACTGGGGTGCCACCCAAGAGCTAAATCCGCCCTGCCGTGCCACACTGCAGTTGCAAGCTCCATCGCATCGTCCTCAATAACCTTGATATCAACGCCCAAATAATCGGTAACCGCAAGTGCAACCTCGACATCCATTCCAATCAGCTTACCATCATCATCCCTAAATGAAAAGGGTGGAGAATCGGACGGGAAAGCAATCGTTAAAGTACCGGTTCTGGTGCCTTCTTCATCAGGCGATTCATAAACAAAACTTCCCCGCGAAAAATATTTGTTGGCGATACCTCTTAATGTACCATCTCTCTCAAGTGCTTCAAGCGCAGAGTTGACAGCTCTCAGTAACCCGTTATTCTCCATTGGAACAGCAAAACGTAACTCGTAATCGGAAATTGACTCGCTCAGTATTCTAACTCCGGAGGTATTTGAAACAAGCTCCGCAGCCGTTGTGCTTTCCATGATAGCACAATCAATTATCCCTGCACGCAAGTCGTTCATCATCTCAGTTGCGGAATAATATGCTATTGCAGTACCTAAATCACTGGCTATACGGAAGGATGGCGTTCCTGCGAGGCCTCCAATGATTCTGCCCTCGACATCCTCAGGCGAGTTAATTTCATTGGGAAATCTGCTACAGCCTGCCAGAAACAGTAAAAATGATAAAAAAAACGTTAAGAAAAACTTCAAAAAACTACACCAAATGAAATCGTATTACTCTGAATCCTTATTATCGCCAAAAAAGCTGCTGAGATCCGGAATCTCCGGAAAATCTGTATTTACCGGCGGCGGCTCTGCTTTTGCCTCAGGGTCTTTCTTTTCAGGCATTTTCCCGCCGTTATCGCAAAAATATTTAAAGTCATCACCATCGATTGTTTCATGAACGAGCAAATACTCGGCCGTTTTGGCAACAAGCTCGCGGTGCTCCGTGATTATCTCCTCGCAAATATCATTGGCTGAATCGAAAATTGCTTTTACCTCATCATCTATAGCCGCTGCGGTTTTTTCCGAATAGCTCTTGGTTTGCGAGAAGTCGCGGCCGATGAATACCGACCGGCTGCTGTCATCAAACGAAATCGGTCCTATAGCGTCGCTCATGCCGTATTTCATAACCATCGAACGCGCAAGAGCGCTCGCCTGTTGTATATCGCTTGAGGCACCGGTTGATATATCGTCAAGGAATATTCTCTCCGCGACACGCCCCCCGAGCGCAGAAACGATACGCTCAAACATTTCGCTTCTGGACGTATAATCCTTATCCTCCTGCGGACGGTAAACAGTCATGCCGCCTGCCTGCCCGCGCGGGATGATAGTAACAAGATGCACAGGGTCTACATGCTCGAGATTATGCGACACTACTGCATGCCCCGCTTCGTGGTATGCAGTTATCCTGCGACTCTTTTCCGTGGTTACGCGGCTTTTCTTCTCCGGCCCGGCCATGACCTTAAGGGTAGCATCTTCAATATCCTCCATAGTTATAAAACGCTTATTGGTTCGGGCTGCCAAAAGTGCCGCTTCATTGAGAAGGTTTTCCAAATCGGCTCCCGTAAAACCGATCGTACCTTTTGCTATCTCTGCAAGCTTGATATCCTCGCCGAGTATTTTTCCGCGGGCGTGTACCTTAAGAATCTCCTCGCGCCCTTTTATATCCGGCAGACCGATATAAACCTGACGATCAAACCTGCCGGGACGCAGCAGGGCATTGTCCAGAATGTCCGCACGGTTGGTTGCCGCAATGATTATAACACCCTCGTTTGTGGCGAAACCATCCATTTCGACAAGCAGTTGGTTAAGAGTCTGCTCACGTTCATCATGTCCGCCGCCGAGCCCTGCGCCGCGCTGGCGTCCGACAGCGTCAATCTCATCAATAAAAATAATTGAAGGTGCCGCTTTTTTAGCCTGATCGAACAAGTCCCGGACACGGGAAGCACCGACACCTACATAGAGTTCAACGAAATCCGAGCCGGATATTGAAAGGAACTGGACTCCCGCTTCACCCGCGACTGCTTTGGCTATTAATGTTTTACCTGTTCCGGGAGGACCAACAAGCAGTACGCCCTTTGGTATACGCGCACCGATAGTTATATACTTTTGCGGTCCCTTCAGGAAATCGACGATTTCACTGAGTTCTTCTTTTTCCTCTTCCGCTCCTGCGACATCAGCAAAAGTAACCTTTTTCTTATCATCACTCGCAACCCGCGTTCTGGCTTTTCCAAAACGCATTGCGCCCTTGTCGCCGCCGATACCGGAGCGGTTCATCATCGAGTTCCAAATAAAGAAAAATACGGCAATCAAAATTATATAAGGTAATAATGACACCCACCACGGTATCCGCATGCCCGGCTCATAATTATATGAGAAGCTTTCCTCGTCCATCATCCGGTCGATATATCTGCTGAAATCCGCATGGAAAAGCCCTATGTCAAGCAAATCATGCGTAACATACGGACTGCTGCTCCCCGGGTAATTCTCTTTAAGCTCTGCGGTTATCCTGTTATTGTTGTTGATATGGAATGATTTTACCTGGTCTTCCATAAACAGGCGCCGCATATCTGAATACAGTATTGATGTTGAACCGCGGTCGCTCGGTGAATACATTAAATAAAAGGCTGCCAGAATTATTATCAATATGAATATATATAAACCGATTTCACGCGGGCTTCTGCTTTTTGGTTTCAATTAATGTCAGTTCCTTTCGCAGTTTATGAATCGCAAACCGCCGTGTGTTAGTTGCCTATGAATAAATCTCAGGCTTTAATGATGCCACATACGGCAGATTCCGGTAACGCTCTCCGTAGTCAAGCCCGTACCCGACAACGAACTCGTTGGGACACTCAAAGCCGGTATAATCAGCGGTAATCTGAAGCTGCCGGCGCTCAGGCTTATCGAGCATAGTACATATTTTTAATGAAGCCGGTTTATGCTTTGCGACGAACGCGCGCAGCGCTGTCAGAGTAATCCCGCTATCCAGGATATCTTCTATAATAATAACATCCTTGTCCTTGACTTCAAAACCGATGTCTCCTTCAATATTTACCTTGCCGGACGAAACGGATGAAAAACCGTATGACGACGCTGTCAGGAATCTGATTTCGCAATCCAAATTTATATGCCTGGACAAATCAGCCAGGAAGATGAAGCATCCCTTCAAAACACCTATGAGCAAAAGCGATTTGCCGGTATACTCCCTCGTCATCTCGGCTCCAAGCTCTTTGACTCTCTTCTGTATTGCTTCCTCTGTGAATAATATTTCTTTTATATCATCCTTCACTATAAAATACGTTCCTTTCGACATCCTGATTATCAATAACGTGGCTTATCACGTTAAATCTCTTCAAATATAACCAAAACAGCCGGGTCACCCGGTTCGGGTACCGCCCTGTCCCCTACACCTAACTTATATATACCCAGTACACCGGCATCATCACAAATTATCGGAATCATGTTCCTTTTCCGGACAGGTATGCGTTTCTCAATAAACAGCTTCTTTATAGTTTTTGTGCCGCTTTGTCCCTTGAGCCTGATAGAATCTCCCTCACGGCGCGACCTGACGGATATTTTACCACAAATGTCAACACTTTTGAATAGAAAATAAGTAAAAGATGTGTTAACTCCCAACTTTTCCATATTATCATCATACATAACAGATTTGCAAGTTATTTTGAGACCGAGTCCAAGTATAATGAAACTGTTCCCTATCGTAGGATAAACAGGGGCAAACTCATCGTCATTGCTCTCAGGCTTTGAGTCGAATATCACTCTGTCATATTCCCTGTATACAACCATTCCGGGCAACGAAAGGCTTGCCGACGGATTATCACCCGCACACAATGCCAGAACATCCTTGACATGATTAAAAGACAGGTTGCCGCCGTAGAGCTTCCTAATAACCCGTGATGACACGGAAAACGGCAAAACAGCAAGGTCCGCCGCATCTGCGGTCAGCCCCATGCAACAATCCATTATGAATAAATCGGCAATATCCGCAATAAAGTCTTCATCTGCGCGAAAAAGCTCGGATGCTGTGCTTGCCGCCTCATTAAACCGCGGGTTTAACTCTTTAATCAACGGAATAATTGTGTGACGCACCTTGTTGCGCGTATATATATCCAGCTTGTTTGTTGAGTCCTCAACAAATAATATCTCACGCTCTGCGATAAAATCCATGACCTCGTCTCTTGAAACACGCAGCAAAGGACGGATTACCGTATCTCTGACAGGCGGTATCCCGGACATACCATTCGCACCTGCTCCCCGCGCAAGGTTAATAAGCATCGTTTCTGCGTTATCGTCCATGGTATGTGCTGTCGCGATCTTATCAGCTCCGGCCTTCTCCGCCGTATCATAAAAAAACTCATATCTCATGTCGCGCGCAGCCTCTTCAACACCAAGCCCCCGGGCTTTGGCATAGCCCGCCACATCACCTCTACCCGAGTAAAACGTAATCCCGTGTTCCTCGCAGATTTCCATCACAAACGTTTCGTCACGATCGGACTCCTCGCCGCGCAGCTCATGATTATAGTGCGCAACGGCAATCGCAAAACCGGATTCATATGAAATATGCCTCATCGCCTCAAGCAAGCACATCGAATCCGCTCCGCCGGAAACACATATCAGCACAAGCCCCGTCCCTGTGAGCATTTCATTTTCATCTGCATACTCAAGTATTTTACTGATCAATCTCGACAAAAGCGGTTATCTCTACTCTCTGTTAGTAATCGCCATGATAACTGTCAAGCGACGAAAAATTAGTAAACTCCGGATCCCACCGCAGCTTCACTGTCCCGGTCTCACCTCTGCGGTTTTTAAGAATAATACATTCCGCAATATTAGGCTCCTCCGACTCCTCTTTATTATAATAGTCGTCCCTGTACAATCCTATCAAAATATCGGCATCCTGCTCGATTGAACCCGACTCACGTAGGTCGCTCATCTGCGGCCGCCTGTCATCCTTGCCCCGCTTCTCATTATCGCGGTTCAACTGGGACAGGCAAATCACCGGAACGTTCAACTCCTTCGCCATGACCTTCATGGTACGGCTTATCTCCGTCACTATCTGCACCCTGTTCTCACCCCTGTAACCTCTCTCATTTGTGGCGGCGGACATCAACTGCATATAGTCGATTACAACGAGCCCCAGATTCGACAGACGACGGCAATGCGCATTCATTTCAGTGACGGTCAGCGAAGCATCATCATTAATAAGAAGTCTGGACTCGCTGATAACCTTGGCCGCCTCCGCGAGGTTGTGCCATTCATCATCCTTCAGCCTTCCGGTATGAAGTCTTTTGCCGTCTATAAAAGCGGATGCGGACAAAAGACGCATAGCAAGCTGCTCACGTGACATCTCCAGCGAAAATACCGCAACCTGCTTACCCGATTTCCTTGCGACGTGCAAAGCAATATTTAAAGCGATACTTGTTTTTCCCATACCGGGTCTGGAAGCAATTAAAATCAAATCCGAATCATTTAGACCCATAATGATCCTGTCAAGGTCACGAAAGCCCGTGGTTAATCCGGGTATGCCTGTGTCAGCCTTGGCAGCATCCCTTATTTGCTTATAAACATCGACCATTATCGCGGATATTTCCTCAAGCGTTGCCCTGCTCCTGTCCTTACGCAGTGAATAAACTTTCTTTTCGGCAGCTTCAAGGATGTTCATCGCTCCGGTTTTACCGGATATGGCCATATCGGCAATTTCGCTGCCCGCATCGGCAATTTCGCGAAGTAATGCCGTATCCTTGACTGTCCAGGCGTATTCCATTACATTTGCGGTCGTCGGCGTCAACCACATTAAGTCGCGGATATACCCGGGTGAATCCTCCGTCCAAACACCGTCCTCACGCATACGCGCAAGAACCGTCACAGGATCTATTGGCTTGCCGAAACTGAACATGGAGAAAATAGTCTCAAAGATGCTTTTATTTACGGAAGAATAGAAATCCCCGGCACTGAGTATCTCGGTAATTTCACCCGAGCAGCGCGAATCTATAAGCATTGACCCCAAAACCGACTGCTCCGCTCCAATATCGTGTGGCACCTGCCTGTGTAAAAGATCGTCCATGTTTCCTCACAAACTCCCTATTTCTCAATTACCAGCACGTTTATTACACCCGTTATTTCAAACCCCAGCTTGCATTTTATATCGTAGGAACCAAAAGACTTTATCGGTTCATCCTGAATTATCTTATTCTTCTCAATCTCGATCCCATGCTGCTTTTGCAACTCCTCGGATATCTCCTTTGATGTTATCGACCCGAAAAGCTTACCACCGTCACCGCCGCTGCGTGCGGTAATTTTAACAAGCACCTCTCCGAGCTTGCCGGAAATCTCGCTTGCTTTTGCCTTGTCTGCTTCAATTTTTTGCAATCTTGCCTTTTCCTGCCGCTTCATTTCTGACAGGTTTTCCGGGGTTGCCGCTACAGCAAGCTTTCTGGGCAAAAGAAAGTTACGCGCATACCCGTCTGAAACATTAACAAGCTCACCCTTCTTCCCCTTACCCTTAACATCTTGTTGTAAAATGACTTTCATTCTTTAAATCTCCATCTATTCTCATTTTGTTGTAACTTAATTACTTCTTCAAATAATCATCAATAGCCTGCTTCAGCTCGACTACAACCTCGTCTACACTTTTCCCTTTAACCTGAAGCCCCGCTGTCGCCTGACTGCCGCCGCCACCGAGCTTTTCAAGAATAACTTGAACGTTCACATCACCTATGCTGCGGCCGGAAACATAAATAATCTCCCCGTCTCTGGCTGCGACAAATGATGTATGTACCCCCTTGATGCCAAGCATCTCGTCCGCAGCCTGCGCTATGCTGATTCTGGACTGCTCAGTTTCACCGGAAGCGATGGCGATACCATCCTTGTACATCCTGGCAAGGCGCAAAAGCTCATAGCGGGCGGTTGCAACCTCCATATCCGACTGTAAAATCCTCTTGACCGCCGCTGCATCAGCGCCGGCTCTTTTAAGATAAGCCGCCGCATCAAAAGTACCGCTGCCTGTATTTATAGTAAACCCTTTTGTGTCAAGAACTATACCCGCAAGCAACGCCTCAGCCTCGGCGTTTAGAATATCGTCCCTTTCAACACGGTACTGCATCATTTCAGCTACCAGCTCCGATGTTGAAGAAGCATAAGGCTCATGGAAATTCAGAACCGCATTGTCAATAAAATCCGAAGCTCTGCGGTGGTGATCGATGACGGCTATGCTTGTACATGAAAGCAGCAGCGATTCGGATTCAACCTTCTCAGGTCTGCTGGTATCGACAACAACGAGCAATGTCTTGCTGTCCGCTTCCAAAATCGCATCCTGTGCTGATATAAAAACATCCTTGTATTCCGGATATTGCCTGACCATATCGATAATATTCCGCGCTATACAAGTTTCCATGTCAACTATGATGCGGACTTGAGTCTGTTTTGCACGGGCCATGCAGCATATACCGATAGCAGAGCCAATTGAATCGAAGTCCGCGTATTTGTGGCTCATTATAAATACCTTGGACGCATCACCGAGAAGCTCCCCGAAAACACTCGCCATAACCCTTGCTTTAACCTTTGCCCGCCTTTCAAACTGCTGCGGTCTGCCGCCATAAAATTCAAACCCGTATTTATTTCTTACAACCGCCTGATTGCCGCCACGGCTCAGAGCCATTTCAATGCCGAGACTTGCAAAGCGGTAATTCTCCTGCGGCGAACTCCCGTCCTTGCCGATGCCGATGCTTAAGGTCGCCTGAACACCGCTCGAGCCGACACAAGTCCGCACCCGGTCAAGAACAGAAAATTTATCCTTAATAACAGAATCAAAGAACCTCTCTTCAAAAATAAAGAAGTATCTGTCCCTGTCGAACTTGCATAAATACCCGTCCTTCTCTCCTGTCCATGCACCGATTATATCATCAATATCCGAAAGAATAGACGACTTTTCCTTTGCACCCATCCCCTTTAACAACTCATCGTAATTATCGAGAGTCAGCAGTGTAAATATCAGCCGTGAGTCCAGAAATGTATTGCAAATCTCTGTATGCTCCGTCACATCGATCCAGTATGTCATTGCAACGTACTCACGCTCCGAAAGCACCATGTTGCCGTAAACCCAGTAAAGCTTGTCACCAATCGGAACAGGCTCTTCGCACTCATTTTTTCCGTCAAGCAGCCAGTCCCACGTATAATCGGGAATAATATCCGCGATATTCCGCTCAAAAAACGACTCATCCAGACCTGTCAATGAGGTGAACCGGTCGTTTGACCAGATGATTACACCTGTTTCGGAATTATATAACAAAACAGGCAGCGGTGTATCACGCACTGTCAAATCCATGCTCTCGGAGATGGATTCAAGATAATTAAACAGCTTCTGTGCACGCTTCCTTGTAGCGTAACGCAAATAAACTGCAGCCAGTATTATTACACCCACCTGAGCTCCGGCAAGAATAATACCATACCCGCTGAAAAAAAACGTAGAAATAGCAAGCACTATAAGCAATAAGAAATAAAGCCGCACGTTGGGTTGTAGAAATCTCGGCAGCTTTTTACTCATTCGGATTACTCCTCTCAAAACATAGAAAATCAGGGAAAATCATTATAACAAGATTTACGCAAAAATGGAATCATGTTTTTCATTAAAAGAAAAATTAATAAAAAGCTTGCAATTACAATAAAAGCATGGTAGTATACCCACGATGACAGGGTGATGCACTGTCAAAGCGTACCGCAGGTCCGACGAGTGGGAACTCCCACTCTTTTTTCTGCAAACAACCTACCGGCATTTTTTATTTAGGAAAAACACATAAAGCGGCAACACGCTAACAATACAACGAAGGAGAAAATCAACATGAACGCCGAGTTTTTCTCAGCAATTGCGGATATCGAAAAGGAAAAAGGAATACCCCAAACATACATGCTCGAAAAAATAGAGCAGGCACTTTTAGCCGCTCTGAAAAAGGATTATCCGGCATACGCCGAATGCGCACGTGTGGCATTGGATCCTGTAGAAAAAACCTTGGACATGTTTATGCAAAGAGAAGTGGTTGAAGAAGTTGAGAACGCAAACACGCAGTATACAGTTGCGCAGGCACGAAAAATACAACCGGGCGTTGAAGTCGGTGACTTTGTAAACGAGCCGGTCGATACAAGCAGATTCGGGCGAATCGCCGCACAGGCGGCAAAACAGGTTATCATCCAGGGAATACGTGAAGCCGAGAGAAATATTGTATACGATGAATTTACATCAAAGGAACACGAAATTCTCACGGGAGTGGTTACAAGGATAGACCCGCGCACAGGCGGCGTATCCATCCAGATAGGCTCAAGCTCCGAGCACACGGAAGCAATGCTCTCATCCGGAGAACGCATACCCAACGAGCCGCTGCGTGACGGAGACAGAATCAAAGTTTACGTGATTGAAGTGAAAAAATCCACGCGCGGTCCACAGATACTCATTACACGCACACACCCCGGGCTCGTTAAACGCTTGTTTGAACTTGAAGTACCGGAGATTCACGAGGGAATAGTTGAGATAAAAAGCATAGCAAGGGAAGCCGGTAACCGGACAAAGATTGCAGTGGAATCAAACGACCCCGATGTTGAGCCTATTGGTGCATGCGTAGGCTCCAAAGGTGCCCGCGTGAACACAATTGTCAATGAACTCGGAGGCGAAAAGATAGACATCGTAAGGTATAGTGAAGACCCGACACATTACATAGCCTCCGCACTTGCACCGTCCGAGGTAATTGAAGTGCAAATGCATGAGGACGGAAAATCCTGCCGTGTCATTGTGCCGGACAGTCAGTTATCGCTGGCTATCGGCAAGGAGGGGCAAAATGTTCGTCTTGCCGCAAGGTTGACAGGTTATAAAATCGATATTAAACCGGAGTCTCAAAGCTGATGCAAAAGAAAATTCCAATGCGGCAATGCCTCGGATGCAGGGAAATGAAACCGAAAAAAGAACTCATCAGAGTAGTCAAATCACCCGAAGGCGACATATCTCTGGATTTCACAGGAAAGAAAAACGGACGCGGAGCATATGTTTGCCGGGAAAAGAGTTGCTTTGACCGGATCATTAAAACAAAAGCCCTGTCAAGAGCATTCAAGATGCAGATACCGGAAGATATAATTAAAGAATTACAAAGCAACCTTTAATCAATAATGTAATTGGAGAACAGGAGTGCCGGGAATTAATCGTAGTTTAGCACATCTGGGGATGGCAAAAAAAGCCGGATTGCTGGCGGTCGGCGGTGAAGCTGCAGCTGCAGCCGCACGACGCGGTGAAGCGAAGCTGATAATCACTGCAAGCGACGCCTCCGAAGGCTCGGTACGGCGGGCGAAATCAAATGCAGACATGAACGGGACAACGCATATCGCAGTGCCATTCACAATGTATGAACTCGGAAATGCGGCAGGTCGCGGCTCACCCGGAACAATAGCGTTCCTTGACAAAGGGTTGGCGGACGGGTTCACAAAAAGACTGGCAGAAGCGGAAAAAGCAAAGGAGAGTGAGGCATAATGAGCACAATGTTTAAGTACAGAGTCCACGAGGTCGCTAAGGATTTTAAGATACCTACGAAGAAGATAAATGAAATCCTGACGAAGTACGCGACAACACCCAAAAATCATATGCATATCCTCTCTGTCCGTGAGCTGGATATCATCTTTGAATATCTGACTGCAAGTAATCAGGTTGAAAACATTGAAGAAGTGTTTGCGGATGCCGCAGCATCTGTGGAAGCTGCTAAGGCTGAAGCAGAAAAAGCATCGGATAAACCCGCAGCATCAGAAGCAAAGGAAGGGACGGCAGCGGCAGCAGCACCTGATACAACAACCCGGAAGCCTCAGAAAAAAATCGATAAGCCGTTTATGCCGCATAAAGCGCCGCAAAAACGGGTCATAGACACATCAGGCGCAACTATAAATATGTCGAAATACGATGAACGGCTCGACAACCTTGTACCCGAACGTGCTGAAAGAATGAGCCGCGGAAAAGAAAAAATCGTAAGAAAAGGAAGAACACCACAACAAACTATTGCCCATGGTGCAAAGAGAAGGCAGGAGGAGCGCGACAGAATGCACCGGCTTCAGCTTGAGGTGGCAAAAAAAGCTCCTCTCAAAGTAATGATACCGGATGAAATCAGCGTTGGCGAGCTTGCATCGCGTATGAAAAAGACGGGTGCCGAAGTCGTAAGACAGCTTGTGAAGATGGGTGTAATGGCGTCTGTATCAGATATTATTGACCATGACACAGCAGCACTTGTCGCCATTGAGCTCGGGTGCAAGGTCGAAATGGAAGTTGTGGTTACTATCGAAGAGCGCCTTATCGATGACAGCGAAGACATCGCCGGCGACCTCGTAGCCCGTGCTCCGGTAGTGGTTGTCATGGGACATGTCGACCATGGTAAAACATCACTGCTCGACAGGATACGAAAAGAAAGTGTCGCAACCGGTGAAGCAGGCGGTATCACACAGCATATCGGCGCTTACCAAACCTCAATCCATGGTAACCCGATTACTTTCCTTGACACACCGGGACACGAAGCGTTCACAGCCATGCGCGCCCGGGGTGCGAGTGTCACCGACATAGCAATCCTCATAGTGGCAGCCGATGACGGCATAATGCCGCAGACAGTTGAGTCGATAAACCACGCAAGGGCGGCATCCATACCTATAATCGTAGCCATAAATAAGATAGATGTAGCCGGTGCAAACCCCGAAAAGATAAAACAGCAACTGACCGAATATGAATTAGTTTCTGAAGAATGGGGCGGAGAGACTATTGTATGTCCGATATCAGCGAAATCGGGCGAAGGTATCGATCATCTGCTCGAAATGATAATATTGACAGCAGAAATGGCTGAACTGCGCGCCAATCCCAACCGTCTTGCCCGCGGCACAGTTATTGAAGCCAGACTGGACAAAGGGCGCGGACCGCTTATGACCGTTCTTGTTCAAAACGGCACCCTAAAGCAGGGTGATACAATCATTGCCGGAACTGCAGTCGGTAATGTGCGTGTTATGATGACAGATTCCGGTGAGCGGCTGGAATCCGCAGGACCCTCCGTACCTGTTGAGATTTCCGGTATGTCCGAGGTTCCGGATGCAGGTGATATGTTTAATGTAGTTACCGATGAACGTATGGCGAAGGAACTTGCAGAACAGCGCAAAACAGAAAAAAGAGGCATGTTTGCGTCTACCGTAAAAGTATCGCTTGAAGACCTGTTCACAAGAATTCAACAAGGTGAGCTCAAAGACCTTAACATAATCGTAAAGGCGGATGTTCAAGGCAGCGCCGAAGCAATCAAAGCATCACTGGAGAAAATTACAAACGAGGAGGTCCGTGTCCGCGTTATACACTCGGGAGTCGGAGCTATCAGCGAGTCTGATATTATGCTGGCCTCAACGAGTGGTGCTATAATTGTAGGATTTAATGTCCGCCCCGACAATTCTGCACGTGACAGCGCGATGCGCAGCAATGTCGATATGCGCATGTACCGCGTCATCTATGAATGCATCAACGAAATCGAGCTTGCAATGAAAGGTATGCTTGCACCCAAATACCACGAGGTTGTTTACGGACATGCGGAAGTCAGAGAGCTGTACAAATCGTCCGCCATCGGAACGATTTGCGGGTGTTATGTACAAAGCGGCAAGATTCTCAGAAACAGCTCCGCGCGGGTTGTCAGAGACGGAATCGTTATCCACGAAGGGGAGATTGCATCATTGCGCCGATTTAAAGATGATGTTAAAGAAGTCGCGACCAATTACGAATGCGGCATCGCACTTGACAGGTTCGATGACGTCAAGCTGAGCGACGTAATCGAATGCTTCGCAATGGAAGAAATTCCCCACGATTAATACACTGTCATCACAAACCCTTTAATGAGGTGAGCTCTAATGCCTAAATCAATTCTCCGTATAAATGAAGATATCCAGCGTGAGCTGTCAGCATTACTGCGCAATATCAAAGACCCCCGGATAAATCAGGGCCTGATAAGCATTACAGCCGTTGATACCTCAAGCGATTTAAGCAAATCAAAGGTTTATCTCAGCGTTTATGACTTGCAATCAAAAGCAGAGCTGACAAAAGGCTTGAAATCGGCATCAGGACATCTGCGTTATGAACTGGGGCGTGCGCTAAGCCTGCGCCATACACCGCAGCTCCAGTTTGAGCTCGACAAATCGCTCGAACGCGGAGCAAAGATATCATCTATTTTAAACGACCTGGATATCCGGCCTGATGATATCAACATACCGCCAGCCGAAAGTGAGAATGAGGAGAGCCCGGATGAGTAAACAGCTAACCCCTTTTGAAACCGCAGTCTGGCTCAAGGAGCGTAATAACTTTCTCATTATAACGCACGTAAGGCCGGACGGAGATACACTCGGCTCCGCCGCCGCGCTTGCACAGGGACTGCGTGAACAGGGTAAAACAGCATATTTGTTGCAAAATACTGAAGTAACTCTGCGCTATAAGCAGTTCGTTGAAGATTATCAGGCCCCCGAAAATTATGAAGCACAGCACATAATCGCAGTTGACACTGCCACAACCGATTTATTTCCTGAATCCGCGGTGCAATACAGCGATTCAATTGATTTATGTATAGATCACCACAAATCCAACACTAAGTACGCTGATCTTATATGCCTTAATGCTGACCGCGCATCCTGCGGCGAGATTATATTTGAAGTTCTCATGTCTATGACAGACAGTATCAGCAGCGAAACCGCAGAGCGGCTGTATGTTGCGCTTTCAACCGATACCGGTTGTTTTTCTTTTGGCAATACGACCGCAAACACGCTGTATATCGCTTCACTTCTTGTAGAAGCCGGCGCTCCCAATAAGGACCTTAATAAATTGTTATTCAGAACAAAAACACACGGGCGCATCAGCATAGAAGGTATGCTGACCTCAGGGCTTGAGTACAGCTTTGATGATAAAGTTGCTATTGCCGCAATCACAAGGGAAATGATGGAGACGGCAGGAGCGGATGAGGACGATATGGATGATATCGCAGCAATACCAGGCTCTGTTGAAGGTGTTTATATTGGAATAACCATACGGGAACTGCTGTCACCTGACGATTGCAAGGTATCTGTCAGAACAAGAGCGCCATATGACGCGCAGGCTATCTGCGCTCACTTTGGCGGCGGCGGTCATAAGCTGGCTGCCGGTTGCACAATAGAAAAGACCATACCGGAGATAAAAATCGCATTATTAGAGGCAGTAGGCGAGCAATTTAAATCGGAGAAGCGGTAATTGCTGAACGGTATAATAATAATCGATAAACCCGCAGGTTGGACATCCCATGATGTAGTAGCCAAACTACGCGGCACACTTAAGCAAAAACGCATTGGGCACGGCGGTACGCTCGACCCTATGGCAACAGGCGTTCTGCCTGTTTTTGTCGGACGGGCTACACGCGCTGCCGAATTTTGCACAAACACCGAAAAGGAATACATTGCCGGGCTTAGGCTCGGTATCGTCACAGATACGCAAGACATAACCGGTAATGTCCTTGGTGAAAATGAGGTTGCAACAACCCCGGAGGAGCTGGAAGCCATACTCCCCCGCTTTATGGGAATGCAGAAGCAAATTCCGCCGATGTATTCAGCTATAAAAAAGGACGGAAAAAAGCTCTACGAGCTTGCCCGCCGCAATATCGACATTCCCCGCGAAGCGAGAGAAATCCATATTTCAACACTTGAATTATCCCGGCAGGAATCCCAACATGAATATACGCTCCGCATAGTCTGTTCAAAAGGAACATATGTACGAACTCTCTGCCATGATATAGGCGCCGCACTCGGCTGCGGAGGCACACTCTCATCGCTGCGGCGCACAAGAGCCGGTGTATTTATGATTGGAGAGTCATGTAGCCTGGATGAAGTTCTTTCAAATGTTTTGACCGATTCGGTCAGTTCATGTATATTGCCCGTTGATGTGATATTTTCGGAATATCCGTCAATTATAATCAGTGATAGCGAAGTCCTTAAAGCCAAAAACGGCGCGAACTGCGGTACCCGGGAGAATATTGCAAACGGGATATACAGAGTTTACGCATCTGATGGCGAGTTCCTGCTTCTGGGTGAAGCGGAAAGCAATAATATCAAAACAATAAAGAGCTTTTTTGAGGTAGACTAAGTTTAAATAATTTCATACTTATCTGAATGTGCAAGCGGCTCTCGCTTGCGCGAAACCACCGCTTATGCACGCATTTTTATGACCATTCATGATTATTTGTGCCAAAGCGAAAGAGAAAGAAATGGTCATAAAAATGATTGAAAAAAAACGCGTAATCGCGCTTGGTTTTTTTGACGGCATACATATTGGTCACGCCGCTCTTATGAAACGCGTGCTTGAAGTCGGCGCGGTGGCAAAGCTTGTCCCCTCTGTAATCACATTTGACAATCATCCGCAGAGCCTTATTGACGGCAGAGATATACCTCTTATTAACTCACCGGAAGACAGAGCAGGTCTGATTCGCCGAGTTTTTGGAATTGAGGATATTATTTTCCTGCACTTCGATAAAGATACAATTTCGATGTCGTGGAGCAGCTTTATAGACCATCTTATTAGCGAGTTCGGAGCGATGCATCTGGTCGCCGGCAAAGATTTCAAATTTGGCTTCGGCGGAGAAGGCAACAGCAGGTTGCTCGCCGGGAAATGCGCCGAGTCGGGAACAGGCTGCGATATAATCCCCGACGTTACATATGACGGGATAGTAAGCAGCTCAACATATATACGCGAGCTCCTTTCAATAGGTGAAATAGAACGCGCGAATGCTTTTCTCGGGCATCCGCATGTGTTAACGGACATCGTACGCTACGGCTACAAGCTCGGCAGAAAGCTTGGCACGCCAACTATAAATATGCGATTTTCCCCCGGCGTCCTGATCCCGGCGTTAGGAGTTTACGCAACGAAAGTCTACCTTGAGGAAAGTCATTTATCTGTGGATAACGGCGGTCACATCGGGGTCACAAACATCGGCATCCGGCCGACGGTCGATGGCTCCGGTCATATAACGGCTGAGACCCATATTCTTAACTTTCAACGCAACCTTTACGGCCATCAGGTACGTATTGAGTTTCACAAACGCCTTCGTCCGGAAATAAAGTTCACCAATATAAACGAATTGAAAACACAGATACAGAAAGATTGTAAAGCTTCTTCGGAGTATTTCGAAAATTGCTTTTAACAGTATATAGTAAAGAAAACAATTGAAACGGGGAACAAAGAGATGAATGGTATCTTTAGATTGATTCTGCTGGCTATATTAATATTCTCAAGCATGATGATTATTACAAGTTGTCAGGAAATTAGCAACGAACCTGATAATGACATGATTCCGGGTTATGAACACGAGCCGGGAGACACCCCCGGGCCGGCGCCAACTACTGAGCTGACATCAACCCCCGAACCGAACGGAGGAAACACTCCCGGCTTACCTATGCGCGGCACGTGGAACGGCAATGTATATACCAGCGAATATTTGGGATTTAGTATTACTGTCCCCGACAATTGGGAAATTGCTACAGACGAAATGCTTGCATTACAGCAGGGATTGCCGGAAGCAACTATAAGTGATTTTCCGGATGGCAAAATACCTTATGATTTTTGGGATGCCTGGGATAGATATATTTTTCAGGAAATATGGGCGAGCATAAGTAGTCGAAGCCCGGAAATCATTAACCAAACCATAAGATTATATTTTGAAAAGCTGGAGCCCGAGAATGCCAATATTACCGGTCCTGAGTATATCAATCTGCAAAAAGAAGAGGCAGGGCAATCTGGATTATTCAAGTTTGATTTCAGTAAATCGGATACTCCGGTAAAAATCGGAAACAATGACTGGTATTTAATAATAATGGAAATGGTCATGGGTCAAGAAGATATCACTTACGTATACAGATTAATAAGTATACGTGATGGATTTTTAGTAATTCTTTTAATGGATTCAAAAGACAGTATCAATTATGTCGAGGAAATGATGAACTGGATTACTTGATGTGTGTTCTAATAGGGCAAACCCGTATAACTCGATAACAACATAAATCAATAAATGTTGACAATTCATCTTTGGTTCTTTTGTATTGCATCATGCAGCTTTCCATAAATAATATATAAATTGCCATCTATCTCCATATTGGTATAGTAATTATTACATCAACATTGCCGCTACCAAACATTTGACTGAGTTCTATTATATAGATTCCATCACCGTGATCTTCAAAAAGAAAGTCTGAATTTTGAGATGCACCGGCTCGCATTGTATTGCTGGGCGATCCAAACCAACCATATATTGATATACCATCCGGGGACCAAATAGTTACACCGGCATTGTTGGCATTTTCATTATTGCTGATGTTTTTGATAACAATAGGAACCGATATCATATATCCATCACTACTCCAGCTATTGCCTATTGTATATTCCATACCAAGGTATCTGAACGTAGACCCGGGAGTTACAGAAATAGCATTAGAAGATGTACTATTTAAATTGCTACTGCACATAGACGATATTACTATAATTAATATAACAGCCCCTATTATCCCACCAATTACTAATAAGGTCTTTGGTTGTAAGCGCATTTGTGTGTGATTCTTTTCTCTTTGAGTTGTGTAAGAAGGATATGAAGCTGTTGAAGTCTGTATAGGTACTTGCGAATATACTATTCCTGATTTATTAATTCCCTGTACACTTGATCTTGCCCCGCATTTCTGACAGAATATTGAATCATCTGGTAATTTGTTTCCACATTTTTGACAAAACATAATTTAAACTCCAAAACAGTATAATCGTATATCAATATATCGCCTATTATAACGCTCACGCCAAACATGCAGCCCATTCTAGCATGTTTGGCGATTTTGTGTCAATGCCGCAGGCGGCGTATATTCCTGCCGCAGATAAACGATATAATATCACGGAGCAAAAACGTGCGCCAGTGATACAAAACCCAATAATTTAGTATGCATTCTTGATGAAATAAATACTGCACCAGCTGTCTTTCGATTGCAGGAGTAAAGAGGAAGTGGTTACTAGGTTTTAGCAGATGCTGATAAAGATTTTCCTTGTAATTAAATGTTGTCAAGTGTATAATTTTTGATGTTATTAAAGTGAGAAGTTTAAATAGTCATAGTATCAACTTCTAAAAAGTCATATGTACAACACTCTAATTTCATTGCAATTCAATACTTTATATCGGGGTGTGGCGCAGTTGGTAGCGTGCTTGACTGGGGGTCAAGAGGCCCGGGGTTCAAGTCCCCGCACTCCGACCATTTTCCCCTTAGACGAACCCTTGAGTTCGCCTAGGGGGATTGTTACT
>Ga0123356_10000367_pt1 | contig 51481 bp, 32 predicted proteins | sample TergutEmb28metaG_2_FD_92546 | JGI IMG/M metagenome (GOLD analysis project Ga0123356, IMG submission 92546) | Embiratermes neotenicus P3 segment gut microbial communities from Petit-Saut dam, French Guiana - Emb289 P3 | ecosystem: Host-associated > Arthropoda: Insects > Digestive system > Gut ...
AAAGAAGCTCGCGCTGTTCCACCACGACTTCAAGCTCAGCGACGCCGATATTGACGCGAGGGAGAAGCTGGCGCAGGAGGTGTTCCCGGAGACCTTTGCCGCGGCGGATTTTATGAGGGTGGAGCTGTAGCATGAAGAAGAAAACTAAAACCATGATTATAACCGCCGTTGTTTTAATATCAACGGCGGCGGTTTACTTTGTTTTTAATTTTGAAAAATACTTTAATAATATTCCCGAGCAGATTACAATTACTGTTGCATGGAATCCGGGCAGTACGGCAAACGATATTGTGCGCGTTATGAGCGGGAATATAAAAACACAGACAGTCCTGCAGAATATCCCAGGTGCAAATGGCGCAAATGGCTTAAACGCAGTGTTTAACGCTGAGCATGACGGAACAAATCTGCTTTCAACGAGCCTGTCTGCTTTCGTGACGTCGGAAGCGATGGGCTTTGCACAGAGCAGTCCGAGCGACTGGACGGCGTGGTTAGTTGCGTTTTCGCCCGCTGTTTTGGTTGTTGCGGCGGATTCGCCGTATATCGCTGTAAATGAGCTTGCAGGACTCACCTGCGCGGATTCGGGCTTCGGAACTGTGAGCTTTGCCGCAGCGCGGCTGCTTTCCGGCGAGTACGAGCATATTTCTTTTTCGGGGGTTAACGCGGCTGTCAACGCACTTTTCGACGGAGAGGCAGACTTCGCAGTGCTTTTAAAAACGGAAATATCCGCCAGATTAGACTCGGGTGAGCTGCGTATATTAGAAACAATGGATTTCGGAGAGTATTACGGTTTATTTGTTCCCGCAGATGTTCAGAAGAGCAGATTGAAAAGCTTGGACAGACTGCTTGAAAACGCCGTAGCTTCGGAAGCGTTTGCGGCATTTATAGACGAAAACGGGCTTCAGAAAATGGATTATGATAGAGGGCAGAGCGTTAAAATTATAAACGAATACGGTCATCTGCTTAGAGATGTTCTTAATAAAGCGGGATTTTTGCCTGCCTAATATTTAGTGTGTTGATTTATCGCCGTATTTGTAGTATAATTAATTCAATAGATTGAGAAGGAAGTGAACATCTTGAAGGTAGTAATTCTTGCGGGCGGCTTCGGGACGAGAATATCGGAGGAATCCCACCTGCGTCCAAAACCGATGATTGAAATCGGCGGTTATCCGATTCTTTGGCATATCATGAAGTATTACGGCTCATTCGGATTTAATGAGTTTATTATTTGCTGCGGTTATAAGGGATATATTATTAAAGAATATTTTGCTGACTATTATCTTCACCGTTCTGATGTTACTTTTGATTTTGCGGACGGCGGAGGAATGACAATTCACAACAATGTGTCTGAGCCGTGGAAGGTCACGCTGATTCACACCGGCACCAATACACAAACAGGCGGGCGGATTAAAAGAGTTCAGCCGTATATTGGGGAAGAGCGTTTTATGCTGACTTACGGAGACGGTGTCAGTGATGTCGATTTACACGCACTCTTAAAACAACATGAACAGTCCGACTCGGTAGTGACGCTCACAGCGATTCAGCCGGGCGGGCGCTTTGGGATGCTTGATATTGAGGGGCAGTCAGTAACTGCCTTCAAGGAGAAATCTAAGGAGGACGGCGGCTGGATTAACGGCGGGTTCATGGTTGCCGAGCCGGGGTTGTTTGGTTATATTGAAGGCAAGGATACGATTTTAGAGCGTTCGCCGCTGGAGCAATTGAGTGCAGAGCGTAAGCTGGGCGTATATAAGCATGACGGCTATTGGCGGTGTATGGATACTCAGCGGGACAAGCATTCGCTTGAAGAAGAATGGGCAAACGGCAAGGCTAAGTGGAAGGTTTGGGAGAATTAGTATGACGGTAAAGTTGATTACAAGCCATCTTATGGCAATGCATGAATGTATAGTTTATTTGAATCTTAAAGGTGTTTCTGAAAATTTGGTGTTAATAGATGGTATAATTCAAGCGATTTCCGATTTAGAAAATCTTTTGTCAAAATCGACCGTAAATTTTGCAAGAATGAAGGCAGTTTTTTCGCAAGCCAAAACCGATAAATGTTTACCAAGTGACATAATGGGAATGTTTCATTCTTGGGCAGGGGAGATAACTGAAGATTTTATTGCCGGTTCGCAAATGAGCTTCACTGCTGTTAAAACGCAAAAGAAATGTGACGCAGATTTTAAAGAAATTCTTCAAAGCATTGACAGCATGACTACGACCCAATTGCTTGAACAAGCGATTGAAAATATCGAAAAACACAGAGTTAATAAAGAAAACTATGATTCGTTATGCCATTGGCATAAGATTTACTTTAGCATAGATTCTTTTTCAATGAACGACAGCAATTTCGTACGTTATTTTACTAATGTTTACGCATACTTAAAGGAAAACTTAGCCGCTTTGAATACATTTTACGGAAAACTATGCGATTATCGTTCAAAATATTCACTGATGCTTGTTATTAAATATCTGCTTTCGTTTACACCTGATTTTAGAATGAATGGTGTTGAACATACTTATAAACATTATTTTGATTTAGATTTAATATCATGTGATTCAGATGAAGTTTTTGTAGATTGCGGAGCTTATGTCGGTGACACTGTTATTGACTTCATTGACGCTTACGGCAGTGAATATAAGCGTATATACGCTTATGAATTAACGCAAAAAACATTTAAGGATTTGGAACAAAACACGAAGGATTATAAAAATATTGTATTGCGAAATGTCGGTGTTTCAGATAAAGAGGGAATTATATCTATGCTTGAAATTCCCGGAAGCGAATTCGCAAACAGATTATATCGCGGAGGAGCAATAAAAACGCCTGTGGTCTCTTTGGATAACGATATAAAAGAAAAAATAACATTTATTAAGATGGATATTGAAGGAGGCGAGTTAGACGCGTTACGGGGTGCACAAAATCATATAAGAACCAATCGTCCTAAGCTTGCTGTTTCGCTATATCATTCACTGCCTGAATTATTGGATATACCTGCTTTAATTCATGAAATTAATCCCAATTATAAGTTTTATTTCAGGCATTGCGGCGGAATGGTAAACTATGCTCCATTTCCAACGGAATATATATTAATCGCTATTTAATACGGAAAAATCTTTAAATAATTATAATGCCCGGGTTAAATAAAGAATTTGGGAGAATTGATTCTAAAGGAGAAATTTTAAAATGATTATAGCTGTATTCGGGCTTGGCTTTGTCGGGTTAACCACCGCACTCGGATTCGCAGATAAAGGCTTCACAGTCCGCGGATTCGATATAAACAAAGAACGCCGTGCAGAAATTTCAAGCGGAAAAATACCTTTTCATGAACCGGGGCTTGACACTGCCTTGACTCGTAATCTTGAAAAAACATTTAATGTTACAAATAATGCCGAGGACGCTGCGCGAGCCGCAGACGCTTGCTTTTTCTGTGTCGGTACGCCCGCGGGCGAAGACGGTAACGCAGACTTAACCCACCTGTTTTCAGCGATTGACAGCGTATCAGGCGTTGTTTCGGAAGGTTGTATATTTGTTGTGAAATCAACTGTGCCGCCGGGTACACTTGCGAAAAGAGTTGAGCCGTATGTTCGTGAAAAGGGCGGTAAAAATCCTATTGCTGCGAACCCTGAATTCTTGCGTGAGGGTTATTGCTGGGAGGATTTTATTAATCCCGACAGAATAGTCTGCGGTGTAAGCGACGATGCGGCGCGGAATGTGCTTTCGGAGCTTTACGCTCCTTTTAATGCACCGGTGAAATTTGTTTCGCCGAGTACAGCGGAGTGCATTAAATATTTGTCTAATACTTTTTTAGCGACCTGCATAAGCTACGCAAACGAGATGGCGTTGATAGCAGGTGCAATCGGCGGTATTGATATTGCCGGTGCGTTTCGTATACTGCATGAGGACAAGCGGCTTGCGGGCTCGGGGATAAACGCTTACATCTACCCCGGCTGCGGTTACGGCGGATATTGTTTACCAAAGGATACCGCCGCACTCGAAGCAACTGCCAAAAATAACGGTGTTACGCCGAATATTCTAAGCTCGGTCATATCGCTCAACAATGAAATGCCGAAAATTACCGCAAAAAGAATTATGAATACGGCAGAAAATAAAAAAGAAAAAATCGGTATCCTCGGCTTGTCGTTCAAGCCCGGCTCAGATGATGTTCGGGACAGCTCGGCGGCAAAAATTATCAGGATTTTACTCAATGAAGGGTATACTGATATTTGCGCCTTTGACCCGCTCGCAAATGAAGAATTCAAAAATGTATACGGACTCAATATTTCTTATTGTACATCTGCAAAGGAAATTTGTGAAGCTTGCAAAACAGTCGCACTTATAACAGCCTGGAAAGATTTTGCGGGGATTAATGAGACTTTTCCAAATGTGAAGTGGGTGGACTGCAGGTATTTTTTATGAATAAAATATTGCAACAGGACTTACAAAAAATTCATGACGGACTGACCGCACAGGAACGTGTCGGTCTTTCTGGGAAAACGGTATTTGTGACCGGCTTTGCGGGCTCGCTCGGCTTCATGCTTATGCATTTTTTTGCGGAATATGGGCGTGAACTCGGTTTAAAACACGTTTTCGCGCTTGACAACTATGTTTTCGGTAAACCTGATTGGATTAAAGAGCTCGCCGATAATACTTTATTTACTATTTGTGAAGGCGATGTGGTTACACAAGATTTTTCATTCGCGGAAAGCGCGGATTTAATTTTTCATATGGCTTCGCTGGCTTCGCCTGTGTATTACAGATTGCACCCGATTGAAACGATGGACGCTGATGTAGTCGGATTGCGGAGGTTGCTTGATTTTTACAGAGGAAAGGATATTTTTAATCTGCTGTTTTATTCAACAAGTGAGGTTTACGGCGACCCTGACCACAGACAAATCCCTACTCCTGAAAGCTATTGGGGAAACGTTAATACCTCGGGGCCGCGGGCTTGCTATGATGAATCCAAGCGGTATGCGGAAACGCTTTGCTATAATTTCTACCATCAATATAATTTTCCGGTGACTGTTTTACGACCCTTCAACAGCTTCGGACCCGGGCTTCGCACGAATGACAAGCGCGCGCCTGCTGACTTCGCCCTGAATGTTTTGAATAACGAGCCGCTTACTCTCTACAGCGACGGAAAAGCAACGCGAACATTTTGTTATGCTTCAGATACGACGCTCGCCTCGATAAAATGCGCGCTCTACGCAAAATATGACATTTTCAATATCGGAAACGATACAGAGGAAATCACAATAAGGCAATTGGCTGAAATTTATCGTGACGCCGGGAAAGACTTACTCGGATATGAAGGAGAAATTGTCTTCCGCGAGCATGAGGATAAGCATTATAATACCGACAACCCGCAAAGACGATGCCCGGATTTAAACAAGATTAAAACCGTTTTAGGGTATCAGCCGAGCGTAGACACGCGAACGGGAATTGAAAGATATTTAAAGTTTTTGAAAGGAGAATAATATGCGGATAATATGCGGAATCGCAATAGAAAAAATTGCGATTTTCGGTGCGGGTAAATTGGGTTCGTATTGGTACAATGAATTAAAAAAAGATATAGAAGTAACCGCTTTTATAGACAATAATCCGCAAAAACAAAAAGACGGCTACATGGGGCTGCCCGTGTATTCTGTTGCGGAATTTTCCGAGCATAAAGAAGGCGTCGTTGTTTTAATTTCGATGTACAATCAAACGACAGCCGATACAGTTACAAAGCAATTGGAGGACGAATGCGGCTTGATTCGCGGCGTGAATCTGCTCTGCTGCCATGCTGCTTTGCAAGAAATCGAAGACGAAGATTTTATCAAGGTTTTTTACTACACCTGCTTCGGTAAAGAATTAAACTTGGATAATCCGACAACGCTCAACGAGAAAATGCAATGGCTCAAACTATACGACCGCCGCGCTGAATACTCTGTTTTAGCGGATAAGTATGAAGTCCGCGAATTTGTTGCAAGCAGAATCGGAGAGGAATATCTCATTCCGCTATATGGAAGCGGGGAGTGCTTTGAAGACATAGATTTCGGCGAATTACCCGAGGAATTTGTCTTAAAATGCACACATGACAGCGGGAGTGTTGTTATTTTCAGAGACGGGAAAGTATTTGAAAAATACGGCGTTGAATTGCTTGGAGAAAACGCGGCGAAAAATAAACTGAACGACGCTTTAATGCAAAACTGGTTTCATTTCGGCAGAGAGTGGGCTTACAAAAACGTCAAGCCGCGAATCATAGCTGAAAAATATCTCGGCAAAAACATTGAGGATTTTCGCTTTTATGCTTTCGACGGCAAAGTAAAGTTTATTCATGTGGACTTCGACACTGCGGTTTTCCGTAAAGCGAATATTTACACAGCGGACTGGGAATATCTTCCCTGTTCGTGGACGTATCTTACCGACCCAGAAAAAGTAATTGAAAAACCTGCGCAGCTCGACGAAATGATAAGAATTACAGAGCGATTGGCTGAGGGAATACCGCACTTACGGGTGGATTTATTTTTAGTTGACGGTAAGGTGTATTTCTTAGAAACAGGGTTTTATCACGGGAGCGGCTTTGACCCGTTTGTTCCGCACGAATACGACGAAATATTCGGTTCGTGGTTGAAATTACCCGCAAAAACAGAGGAGAATTAAAATGATAAGCTCGAACAAAAGTGTAACACAAATTAAGGACACACTTTCGCAAAATCCGGGTAAGGGATTAATTTTATATTGTGCGGGACTAATGACGCGGCGGCTTATCGCCGAGCTCGCAGAACAGGATATAACTCCGCTTTGTGTTTGTGATTCTAACCCTTCATTACACGGGACTTTGTGCGAGGGAATAGAGGTAATGTCGATTGATGCGGCGAACGAGAGATTCGGGGATTTTCTTGTGTTTATCGCGAATAATCGTTTTCTTTTTGAGATAATCAGGCAATTAAATGAACGCGGAAAAGTCGAAAGCGAAAAGATTATAAATTATGTGCCGTTAGTTAAGAAAAAAGGCTGTAAACATTTATTTGGCAGATGTATTGCTTCCAATAATAGATTGTATTTTTGTTGTGCAGAGTTCGGCAGAAAATGGGAAGAATTGCCGTCTGTTCCGTTTGAAGATGATTACGATAAATTAGCTGATGATTTTGTTGCGTTGCGCGAAAAAATATTGTATGAATTGGAGCAGGGTATTACAAACCAATGCACGAATTGTCCGCTGGTAGAAGATATTTGGATTTCTCAAAACCCTTTTAAAATTGAAAGCTTTGCCTACGGCGGGTTCGGTGTATGTAATTTTAAGTGCATTTATTGTATGGCGGACAAAACGGGGGAGCAAACTATTATTTTAAAGCCATGGTGTCAGAGCTTTTTTAAGAAAGGGTTAATGGATACTGATTCACTTTGTCAATTTGCTGACGGAGAAATTACAATAAACCCCGACAAAAAGGAAATATACGAGTATTTGAATGAGTTTTCGCAAATTAATATATCTACCAATGGATTAATTTATTCACCGGAAATTGCAGAGCTTTTAAACTCGGGTAAATGCAATATAATTGTAAGCATGGACGCGGGAACAGCCGAAACATTTGCGAAAATCAAAAGCGTTGACGGCTGGGAACGGGTTTGCGATACTCTTCGCAAATATTCTGCTGAATCGGAAAAAGCAATTGTGTTGAAATACATATTATTACCCGATATAAACGAAACGAGAGAAGAAATCGATGGATTTTTTGAGCTTGTGAGAGAAATAAAGCCGCGCCATGTAATCATTTCCACAGATTTTATAAATCCGAATTTAACATTTTCAGAACATTCAATTGAAATGGCGAAATATTTTTGTAATCAAGCAGAAAAGCTTTTGATTCCATGCATGACAAGCTCTCACGCTTTATCAAAAGCGACAGGGATTTTCTGTTCACATAATTAATATTGTTAAAGGAAACAAAATTTATGAAACAAACATTTGCCGACACCTATCTTCCCGCGTACAGCGCGAAACAAATTCTTGAAAATATGCAGGACGATGAATCCCGTAGAATATTTCTTTGGCGATATGACTATTTCGTCTCCAGGAACGAAGAAAAAATGTCGGAAAAATCCAACATTTTCGAAATAGAAAACATTTCAGGAGCCGTGAATATTTTTGGAGCCGGTGCGTTAAGTGAAATATACACCATTCCTCTTTTAAAATCTAAGGGCATGAAAATTAACTCTGTTTATGATTCAAACAGAGCGGGTAAAAGTATTAACGGTTATGATATTATAGCATTAAACGAGATGTTGAGAAGCTGTGATTTACCGATTATAATTTCAACGTTTAGTGAGCGTGTTTGCGTTGAAATGAAGGAGGTGTTACTTTCGCATGGCGTTTCAGCCGATTTAATAATAGAACCGAAATCGTTTGTATATGACGGACAGTATTTTATTCCCGAGATAATAAAGCCTGTATCTGATGAAATATTTATTGACGCGGGATGCATGGACGGCGATTCGAGCTTAAAGTTCAGAGAATTTACAAAAGATTTCGGTTATAAGCGGATTTACGCGTTCGAGCCCGACATAGACTGTTATGAAAAAAGCTCTAATATTTTCAAGGACAACGCCTTGAAAAACGTAACACTGATTCAAAAAGGATTGTGGGATTCTGCGGATACGCTTTGTTTTAATTCTGCTGATATGGGTAGTAGTACTATTTCCGATGAAGGAGAAATGAAAATTGAAACTGTTCCGCTTGATGAAGTTGTTGACTCTTCCGACAAAGTCACCTTCATTAAAATGGACATTGAAGGTGCAGAGCTTAACGCTCTGTACGGTGCGCGCGAAATTATAAAACGCGACAAGCCGCGCCTCGCAATTTGTGTTTATCACAAGCCGGAGGATATAATATATCTTGCCTCTTTTATACTTGAGCTTAATCCGGAATACAAATTCTTTTTGCGCCATCATTCGCCGCTTCCTATGTTAGAAACAGTTTTGTATGCAGTGTGAGGTAAACATGAAAAGTCCGCTTGTAAGCTTAATCGTAACTGTGTATAATCTTGAAAAATATCTGCCTGCTTGTCTTGACAGTATATTGGCACAGTCCTTCGAGGATTACGAAATCGTGCTTGTTAATAATAATTCTTGCGACAACAGCGATGATGTTTGCCGCGATTTCGCGTCGCGTGACTGCCGAATCCGCTACTATTTACTTGAAGGTAAATCTGTTATGTGGAATGCACATCGCCACGGTTTGGAGCAGGCTCGCGGTGAATATGTGTGGTTTATAGACGGTGATGACCTGCTGCCGAACAGTGCATTAGAAATAGTTGCGGCAGAATTGCAAAGTCAAACGCCCGAAGTAGTATTCGGGCGATTCAACACTTTTGTTGACGGCGGCGGCGTAAACTTTGTAGACTCCCCGTATGAATCTGAGCATATCAATAATTGCACTAAAGACGAAGCATTGCAATACTTGATAAAAAAGCAGCAGCCTGTTTTAGCAACATGGCGGCTGATTTATTCCAGAAAGCTGTATAACGATGTTATCCGCCATGAAAAATTCACACAGCTTATGCGAAACGCTCATCAGGATACCGCGTTCAATGCGTTTATTTTAATTTCAGCTGATTCTATTCGTTATATCGACCAGCCTATTTACGATTACCGTGTACGTCAGGCTTCGATTTCACGAACAGATAATTCAGAGAAAATACTCGCTTACAGTAAGGCTGTATCGGTGTTTATGAGGTTGTTCGATTTAGTGAAAACCGATAGCGAGCGTGAGTTTGTGGAAGTGTATTATAAACAGTTCGTGTTTTTGCTTTCGGCAATTGTCTGTTCATTAAATGTGCAGTGGGATATTTCGATAGTTGAAGAAATCACAGCTTTCACAAAAGAAATCGGGGCGAAAAATACATTTTCGCTTGAAAGTCACGCAGGAAAATGCCGTGAGTATCTCGCAAAAATTGCCGAGTCGGTAAAAAACAGAAGCGTGTATCTCGCACCAACAGGCAACGTTGGAATTTTCTTGAAAAACGCCTTAGAACAGCACGAGATAAAAATCAGCGGATTCTTCGATAACGACAAAGCTAAAGAAGGCATAGTCATAGATGGTGCAGTCGTTCAAGCTCCGAAGCTTGTGCAGTCTGCGATTGTTATAATCGGAGCATCGTATGCAGGCGTTCCAAGGCAGCTGAAGGAGCAGTTTTTGTCGTTAGGAGTTTGCGAAAAGGATATAATCACAATTGAGTTTTAGGGGGTTGCCATGCCGTTTATCAGTGTTATATTAGTGACCTATAATCGTGATGAATATCTGTCTGTAATGTTAGAAAGCTTAAAAAAGCAGACCTTTGAAGATTACGAATTGATATTGGTTAACAATGGTTCTTCTAAGGCAAATAACACGGCAGAAATCTGTAAAGCCTACGCAGAAGCTGACAAACGCGTTAAGCTGTTGACGATTGAAAAAAACATAGGCGCTTCACACGGGAGAAACATCGGACTTTCAGCCGCTTCGGGCGAATATATAGCATTTGTAGATGATGATGACCACTGCGAACCTTTAATGTTAAATTTTCTCGCCAATCTCGCAAAAGAAGAAAATGCGGACATAGCAATGTGCGGAAGCTATAACGACTTCGGAGACCACTTAGAACCGTACTTCATCTGTGAGGAAAAATATGTTTTTGAACGGTTGCAAGGGCTTCGGGAGTTACTCAAAAGAAAACTATATAATGTCGCGCCTCCCGCAAAACTGTTTCGGAGAAGCTTGTGGGAAGGATTAACATTCCCGAATAACGTTCTTGTAGATGATATTCATGTAATTTATAAGGCTTTTGAGCGGGCACAGAGGATAGCTGTTTGGAATATAGCCATGTATTATTTCAGAAAGCACGATACTAACATGACGGGGTTTATTCACAACAAAAAAATGACTCGCGAATTACTTGATGAATATTTAGAAATGTATCAAACGCGAGCCGAATATCTGATAAAAAAAGTTCCGGAAATAAAAAAAGACGCGGAGCAGTCAATAATTGCATTTATGCAGAGTATGTGCCGGAATATTACCGAAAATAAGCTGACAGACTGCGAAGAACAGTTAAATTATATGCTAAAGTATTTGGAGGATAATAACATATGAGTAAGGTTATATTTTATACTTACGCCTGTAATGCCGAAAAAACAATAGCGCGAACGATTGAAAGCGTTATCGCTCAAACTTGTGAAAATTGGTTATATTATTGTGTTGATAACGCTTCAAATGATAAAACGGGAGATATTATACGTGAATATGCAAAAAAAGACTCCCGAATAATACCGCTTGCAAATAAGCAAAACAATGTTGTTGATGACGATACCCGGTGGTCAACAATTTGTGAAAAACTCAATGATGATGATTGTTTTTGTGTAATAGACGCTGATGATTGGTATGAACCGCGATTCATGGAAAAAACGCTCGATATGATAAACGAAACAAACGCAGATTATGTTGCCTGCGGAAGCAATATAGTAAACGAAGAAAACCGCATTGAACAAAAAAGAACTTCAGATGAAAGCTTTATTCTTGAAAAGGAAGAATTAGGAATTAGATTTTCAGAGACATGGGTTTTACTTTATGCAACAATATGGGCAAAGCTTTTTCGTGCTTCTGTGCTGAAATCAGCAAATCTTCTTTTTAAGGGTATAAATCATGGAACTGATGATACTCTGTTTATGCTTACTGTTGCAACGCAGAGTAAAAAAATAGCTTTTTGTAACGATACATTGCACAATTATTTTATTCATTCAAAATCCGCAACATCTACAGTAACCGCTAAAACAGTGCCGCCTAAACAGTTGGATTATGATATTCTGTATTACGAAAAAATAAAAGCTTTGCTTGATTATTCAGGCACTATCCCGAAAAATGTTGATGCTCATGCAAAATTAATATTTTTGAATTCAATTGATATAACAATAAATAAAATAATAAATATTATAGAAAACACAGATGAAAAAGCTGTGCGGTTGCTTGAAATATTTTCTAATGAAACCTTGTATGTAATATTAAACGAGCTTTCAAGCAGTAATTTATTTGATGAAGAAAAAAAGAAGATATATATCAAAGCTTCAGACGTTATATTATCAAAAAAAGAATTTCGCAGTACTGAAAATTTGGAAACAGTTTCAAATATTTTATCTGTTATTAAGATTATCCCTGAAAAATTTGAAGGCTGGAGCAATACAGAAATATTTGAATTAATGGCAAAAACACGAAAAAAATCGGAATCATATACACTAAATCAACAATTAGACGCTCAAATAATTTCGGCCGCTTCACAGCAGATTTTCCTCAACGGCTTAAAGGCGCAGTTTCTTGTGTTTTTTCAAGAAATTGCGGCTGCTGTTCTGAATGAAGAATTCGCGGCTGCGCTCGAATTAATCGTAACGATAATTGAGGAAGAAACAGAAATTCCAACAGGCTTGGGCGATGAACTGATTCTGCTTGGTTTGAATTTATCAGCAGAATTAGATAAAGCAGAATACTTCATTTTTCTGAAGAAAGTACAAATTTCGTTTTTGATTAATTCGGGGAAAAAAGCGCAAGCAGCATCAGAATTATCTGACATTCTCGCAGTAATACCGCAATTAGCCGACGACCCGGATTTCGCAGAAATGGGAAACCGATTATCATAGTATTATAATTTCCCATTCGCCGTCCGTCTGAACCCAGAAGTAATGAATATCATTTTCAACGCCGATATACACGGCGTTGTTGTATTCAATAGGGATTACAACCTCGCCCGTTTTATCAATAAAGCCGAATTTATAACCAACCGAATCCTCGCTTGCGCTAACGCCAACCCGTGCAAAGCCGTTTCGGAAGCTGTTAACAACGTCATACTGCAAAGGAACAACGATTTCGCCCTTCGCAGTCGCAAAGCCCCACTTGCCGTCTTTCGTTAAGAAGGTCATACCCTCAGAAAAAGTAGCGCGAGCCGTGCTGAAAAATGAACTCCAGCCGTATTCAAGTGGCAGGAGGATTTCACCGTCTAAGTTAATCAAGCCCCATTTATCATCGTTACCCGCCCAAAGAACGCCGTCGCCCATATACTTACCGTAGCCGCCGAAAGCTCCTGCGGGAAATACTACCTCGCCGTTTCTGTTGTAAACCTTGGTTGTCGGGTCGTCGTTACTGCCGACGGAAACGCCGATTAAATCTTCACCGAGAGTCCAGCCCCAACTGTATTCAAGCGGGATTATAACCTCGTCTGCTGTATTTATATATCCCCACTTCACATTTCCGGTGCTTGCATTACCGACACCTACCATCGCCAAGCCGTTTTCAAAGCTTCTTGAATCATCGTATTTAATCGGAATTACGATTTCGCCGCTCGTATCAGCGAAGCCCCATTTGCCGATTTGCGGGCCTCTGTTGCCTATAAGAACAGAGAATAAACCTTCGCCGTAATAATGAATTAAATCATATTCGGCAGGAAGCAGAACCTCACCCTCGCGGTTAATCAGCCCCGATTTCCATGTTGTCCATTCATCACCCGTAACCTGCGGCGCACCTTTTTGCACCACTGAAACGCCGTGTTCAAAGTCATTCACGCGTGCATATTCAAAATCAACGACAACTTCGCCGCTTTTGTTAACAAAGCCCCAATAGCCGTCCCGCTGAACTCCCGCCAAACCCTCGTAAAACTGCTGTGCGCCGTCGAATTCAAGCGGGATAATTACCTCGCCGCTTCTGTCAATGAAGCCCCATTTGCCGTCTATGCTGACCGCAGCTAAATCCTCATGGAACACCTCGCCCCAATCTAACCAGCCCTCAAAGTCGTATATAATCGGGATTATAACCTCGCCGCTTGTATTTACAAACCCGCTCTTGCCGTCTAATGCAACCTGCGCTACGCCGCCAAAGAAATCCCCCGCGTCGTCATAAATAAGAGGAACAACGATTTCACCGTTTTTGTTGATGTGACCGTACTTGCGCTCAGGCCAGTCGCCTGTAGAAATCACTGCGAAGTCATTATTAAGCCAAAAATTTATATCCTCGCTATGACTCGCACGGAAGAAGAAATACCCGGGCGTAATCAGCTCGCCTGTCCTGCCGTCGTATATGCCCGACAAGTCATCGTTTCCGCTGTTGCTTCTGACTAAAACCAACATCGAATTAAAAATATGGAACGCGCCGTTGTAATAATGTCTGAAATCCTCAATTTCCTCGAAATCCTCATGCGGCAGAGTGAAATCCTCCTGTGGCTCGTCAGGCGGCTCAATTTCAACTACTTGGAAATCGTCCGCAGTCGGGCGGTCGTCGGGGATTGGCTCGGCTTCGGGCTCGCTTCCGCACGCCGATAACAGCATAAGCCCTGCGATTATTAAAGCCATTAATTTTTTCATAGTTTTTCCCTCCGTAATTAAACTTGTGGTTTGTTTCCGCCTCTATAACAAGAAACGGAAATAAACCTTAAAAACTTAGCAGATTTTAGAAAATATTTATACTTTCGGCGATTTCGATAAATTCATCTAATTCAATTTGTGCAGATAATACAAATCCATATCCTCCAATATTCCAAACGAAGTAACTCGGACGGTCTTCTGTATTACTTTCGTAGAAAACTGCTTCCCTGCCATTGACTAATATCGAATGTGGTTCGGAGTGTTCATTGTCAACGCTGATGGCTATACTGTTAGCGAGACCGTATTGAAGTGAAATTAAATTAAAGTCTTCATCATTGAATTCTACGAGCATTGAGATTAAGCTATAGTAAGCAAATGTAATTCTATACCCTTCAGGTAAATAAGTGGGGCGCAGGTCATGATTGAAGTTCTCTATAGTTATTATAGTATCATCGTTAAATTCATGTTGATTGAAACCGCTGGTTATTTTAACGAAAATATCCTTAAAAAAAGCACTGACTGAGGGGTTTGTTGCGAGTGCTACGCAGACAATTACAGCAGCGGCGGCTGTTGCAGTTTTACTGAAGCGAAGCGCAAAGGCAACAGCAGTTTTTCTTTTGTCAGCCGCGAACAGCTTTTTCATTTTCCTGTTATGCTCGTCAGAAAAAGTGTAAAGCTCTGCAAGCTCGGCTTCGGACGGAATCGCCGCCATTTCTGCGGCGTGGTTTTCTATAACCGCCTGCTTTAAAACCGAATCAAATAAATCAGCCATTCGCGCTCACCTCGCTTTCAAGTTGCTTCTTTAACTGCGCTCTCGCTCTGTGGAGCCGTGTTTTTACGTTTTCCTGCGAAATACTTAGCCGCGCCGCTATGTCCTTGATAGAAAAATCTAAGATATACTTCATTTCAACAGCAGTTTTATATTTCTCGTCAAGCGCGTTTACAAGTGCCATTAAACGCTCGTGATTGATTTTGTTAATGACCTGCTCGTCAACAGCCTCTTCGCCCGATTCAAGGTTATAGTCAAGCTCATCAAACGCAGTGTCAGACAACTTTTCATACTTTCGCATTATATTTATTGCACGATGCTTCACTGTAATAACAAGATAAGAGCGCAAATGGTTACAATCAAGCGAGAAAATTTTATCCTTTCGCTTGATTATTTCAACAAAAGCGTCCTGAACAGCGTCCTCAGCTTTCTGCTTGTTATGCGTGATTCCCATAGCAATATGCAGAAAGGTGTGACGGTGCTGCTCGTAAAGAGCCGCAATATCGCGCCGTTCCTGCTCGTTTTCAATTGTTGACAATATTAAAAACATTCTGACCTCCATGCGTCATGTCAAGCATTGATTATACGATACATTATATCAAAAACCATTGAAAAAGTCAATGATTAAATTATTGACTTTTTTATTTTGTTGTGCTATAATTTGGAAATAAGATTTTTATAAAAGACGGGAACATTCGCTTCAATAATGAACGACAATAAAGGGAGATAATTTTATTGATGACCTACATACAATTTGAAGCGCCAAAGCATGAAAAACAAACAGAAAAAAAGCCTCTGACGACAAAAGTATTTGAAGGTGTTTTAGACGTTCTTACAAAATTTATCCCCAAAGGTATGCCTGACTTTGAAGATAAAATTGATGAAGTTAAATATTGGCTTGTTGAGTGCGATAATGAAGGATTTCCCGAGCGTGAGGTAGGATTAGACATAGAAAAGCAAGTAATACTTAAAATGCCGTTCAAAGACAACTACGGATATTGGACAGACAATAATTTATTGCTTGATGATTTCAAGGAACATTTTGTTGTTGCGGAAATTAGCAAGGAAGCCTTTGAACAAATGTGGGAGCTTTATCAATGAAAAAGAAAATATAAGCGAGGATTTATTATTTGATTTTAGTTATAATTATGTTTATTATCATAGTGCTGGTTGGCTTAGTCCTGACCTTCGGCTTTATAAAAGACCTTGCGATAATAATCGGGAAGCTGTTAAAAGGGAAAAAAGGTATGCAGGAGCAGCGCGCACTTTTTGTCCGTAAAATAATTGAAGCCGTAGCGGAAAAGCACGAACCCACAAAAGCCATGCTTTCGCTTGTGTCTGTAAACGGTTTTCAAAATAAAAAAGACAAGTGTATGTTTAAAATTTCTCCTTTACCCGGTAAGAAAAAAGAATTAGCAGAGCTAATGTCTTTAGGGAAAAATTTCTCGTTAAATAGCACGCTAAAATGGAAAAATATTTTTAACCTTACCTGCAGTGAATCAATGTCTATGCTGTTTACAGACGGACTGCTGTGGGGCTTTTACTGCGGACATATGGACGATGACGAGATAGATAATTTCGCTATGAGAATACGCAAAAAAAGCAAGCTTGAATGGGTCGGAGATTTCAGCGAAGCAAGCGCGGAAAAAGAAGAGCCTCCGCTCTGCGAAAGCCGCAAAGCGTTCCTTTCTGATTTTATTAAACGGCTTGAAAAAGCGGACGGTAAGCTCCCGTTACTGACGCTTAACGAGTTCTTTGACGGCAATCAGCAGGAGGATTCTATAGCTCCGAATCAATGGGACGACAATCGCCCGACGCTTGCGCAGATGCGGGAACGATTCCGAGAAATAGAAAAGCGGCCCGATGTAGCGTGGGTGCGGGTTCAGCTTCATGATGATACAGCGGCAGATGAATATTCCTGCGAGATACTTGGCGATTCTATAGTCATATGTACAACTGCGGATGCCGGCGATTTAGAGGACGCGGCTGACACGGAAGGTCTTGGTTCTGACGGTGTGATAAAAGTATATTCGCTCGATGAATATAATGATGTGCCGGCTATTCCGAAGGGTTATTGCGTTTGGGCGATTGTGTGGGATTGAAGCATGAAGCTTGCCTAATATTCAGCGGAGGATTTTATATGAAGAAGTGGTTATATTTATCAATTATATCGTTTTTTATTTCATCAATGACGATTTGGTTTATGCCGTATGAATCGCTCAGGATTATTCTCGGCGGTGTGTTTTGGTTTGGGCTTATTTTAGGGTTTGCGTTCCTGAGCCCAATTGGCAAAAAACGGAAAAACGACGGCAAATATACAAAACAAAGCGGAATTATTTTATTTCGGTTTTTTAAGAATAAACCTGCGAGTATATTCGATGTGACGCTGATTATAAGCGCAGCTGCCGCAGCTGTTTCGTTTGCCGCTCCGGCAATGCCGCAGGTCTTTTCGTTCGGTGCGATGTTCGGGCTTGTGTTTTCGCTTGAAATGCATGGGGTTTTCAACGGGAAAAATTATGAGTATTACCGAACGCAATAAAAAGAAATGTCTGCGAAAGCGGCACGGATTATCCGTGCCGCTTTATTTTTTTACGGTGATTGTAAATACGGTTAAAAAGCGAGAATTGCTCTTGCAATTTGTTAAAATCTATGTTATAATAAATTATGTATGCAAAAATATTTTTAAATCATATAAAGGAGCAGATGAAATGCAAAAATTCTCATGGATAAAAGACAGCATAATCCAAATAGTCTTCATCACCTTTGCAGTGGTATTCACCGTAATGCTCGCTCACACTTCAATTGATGAGCAGTACACGACATACCATGACGACAAAACTAACGAAAAGGCGGCTTCGCTCGCGCGGAACGCCGCGCTTGTCTTCAGCGATAACGAGGGCTTCCAAAACGTAGGCGGAATCGGTTTTATTCTTGATATGCTGTTCACGATGGACGGCGGCGGAATCGAAATAATCGGATATGCGCTGTTGAATCCGCAGGGCGAGCTTTTAGCGGGCAGTGAGCCCCCGAAAGAGGAAACCGCCGCCGGAGAAGCGGTAATTTACATGAACGGCGAGCCGCGCTTCACTCTCGTGGTACATATTGACGATACACCCTTTAAGGAGCACAGCCAAGCCTTGCTTGACAGCCTTTGGGGTTCGCTGTTCCGCGGCTGTCTTATGATGGCGGCGGGGACGGCGTTATTTGCGATTATAGCAAACGTTTTCAAAAAGAAAAAGGACGATGATGATGTAGGGGAGGACGACTCTGTCCTCCCGACTGACACCCCCAAGCCCAAATCAGAGCTCCCGGGAAAAGTAGCTGTTCAAGCTATTTCGCTGGTAATTTTCGCCGTACTCGCACTGCTGTTCTGGCGGGTTTACAGCAATAATCCGACAATTCCTGCCTTACTTGCAGGCGGACTGTCAGCGGCATTTGCTGCTGCACACGTAGTGCGGTTGCTCCTCTGGATGCTCGGCTATTTCTTCAACCGCAAGCTTTCAAGCTATGCTTCACAAACCATGCAGCTCTGTATGTTCCTTGCAGTGTTTTTGTCGCTGTACAGCTATTCAATGCAAAACAGCTACACCACGCAGATTGAGCTCAGCCGTCAAGATGAGCTGCGCTTATCCTCAATGTTCGCCGCGCTTGCTTTCATTGATTCGGAAAGTGTTGACGTGGTGTTAGCGGCGCAGGTAAATGCTCTCGACTTCGGCGAGGACAACGAGTCTATTGTAATCGTTCGCGATGATAATACCTTTGAGGTTTTCGGAACAGGTGAAGATGTAACATATTGCGCCGATTTATTCATGTCTGCATGGGAAATGCAGACGGCGGTAACAGGCGTCCGCGGAGAATACAAATACGGCGGAACGGCTCTCACAGACAACAACGGAAAAACAATGGCATTAGCGGTAATCAGACAGCTTGACGCGCTTCAGGCAGACGAGCTGCGCGACACGACGATTCAATTCATGCTCGAAATGTCGGCGATGGTTTTCGCGTTTCTGTTCCTGTTCGTTATGACTAACCGCCTGCTCGAAGCGATTAATATTCCGAACATGAAGCGCGAAAGATACCTGCGCTACGGCGGCGTAGTCCGCGAGCTGATGTTCTTTGTAACACTTGCCCGATATATTCCGATGTATTTCTTCGTGCTTATTGTCGGAAATATTTACAAGACGAACCCCATAAGCTGGCTTCCTGTTGACAGAGCAATCGTAACGCCGCTTTTCGTGGTGCTTTTAGTCATGGTTCTCGGTAACGCTATGGTCAGAAAATTTGTAAAGCTGCAGCCGCGTGCAATGATGATTCTCGGCTGTTTTATATCAGTAATTGGATTCATTGCGCTGAGCATAGCGAACACTCTGCCGCTCTTCTTACTGCTTCTGATGTTCACGTTCACGGGCGTTTCGATGACCTATTCGGGCTTGTGGAACTTCGCGTCTAACGTATCCGACACAGGCTTTGCCGAGTTCCGTATGCTGAAGGAGCAGACGTTCTCAACGGAATATCTCGGCGGCATGGCGGGCGCGGTAATAGGTGCGGTGGTTTATGATAATGTCGGATTATTCGCGGCGTTCGCGGTGTCGGCAGGGATTATGCTGATTCTTGCGATTTTGATTCGCGCAATGCTCCCGAAATACGACGTCGCCGATTACAGCGATAAACCGCAGGAAGAGGAAGTAGTCGATAACGGCAAGGGAATCAGTCTGTTCCGTTTCCTGTTCTCAAAACGGCTTATGCTTTTCATTTTCCTGCTCTTCATGCCGTTCGTCATGGGTGAGTATTTCATTGAGCAGTTCGCGCCGCTGTACGCAAAGTCCATTGACCTGTCACCCGGCGCGGCTTCCTGGAGTACACTGCTTATGACGCTGACGCTCGCGTATCTCGGCACACCGATTGCGGGTATGCTTAAAGGCAAGCTCAACAACACCACAATCTGCGTGATTTCAAGCTTGATTTCCGCTGTCGGAATGTTGATTTTCTCGTTCATGCCCGGTATGCTCACGATGTACGCGGCTTCGCTTTTCATCGGTATTTCAATCGGGGTCGGGGGAAACCTCATTTCCGACTGGTACAGCAACTTAGACGAATCGGAGCAGTACCGAAACAGCGGCTATGTCTACGAATTATTCGGCTCGATTTTCGGGCAGGTGGGCGCGGTGCTGTTCACTATTTCGCATATTTCCTCGCCTGACGGCGGCGCGATTATGTTCGTGGCATTAGCAATCGTTGCTACAACGATTCTCTACGTAATCATCTCCAATATTTCAAAACGACGCAAGAAAGGAACAACCTAACTGAGTGAACCTCCTAAGCCGAATCGCAAAGCTCTGGCTCTCCAGCTGGCGTCACAAGTCAGCAGAAAGCGAAAGCAAAGCCATAGCGGTGCACGAAGGACAGGACAGCAAGGGTCTGGGCAAGCTGTTCGCAGGACTGGAAAATGATATAGAAAGAAGACCGCAAGCAATGGCGGCGGCAGACGTAAATGGTGACGGGAAGATAGATACCGCCGATGCGGTTGAGGTGCTGAGGATAGTTGCGGGGTTGGCGTAGAGTACAGTTGTGAATGAACAGAAAAAAGCCGCTTTAAAAGCGGCTTTTTGCGTTAATTGAGGTTTATCTGAACCGGACATTTCTTCGCAAGCACCTACTCCGCAATCCTCAGCGCCAGCATAGTAATATCATCAGACTGCTCCGCGCCGTCGGCGAACGCTTCAATGCGCTCTCTTAAAAACGTCAGCAAGCCTTTAGCGTCGCTGTGTTCACATTCGTTAATTATTTTTTCAAGCTTTTCTTCCGTGAGTATTTCCTTTGCGGGGTTTTCCGCCTCGGTGACGCCATCGGTATACAGGAATAAAACATCGCCCTTTTTAAGCTCAATCTCGTCCTGCTCATACTTGGTTCCCTCCATGAATCCCGGCATCATTCCGGGTCTGGTCGGGAGCCATTTGAATTTTTCGCCGCCTTGTTTAATAAGCGGAACATCATGCCCGCCGTTTACGTAGGAAAACTTGCCGCTCGGAATATCCAAAACGCCGAAGAAAACCGTAACAAACATACACTCGTCGTTGCCCTCGCACAGCAGATTGTTAACAGCTTCAAGCACAGCCGGAAGCGCGGCTTTACCTTTAAGCAGCGCGTTTTTAAGCTGTGTTTTTGCGTTTACCATGAACAGTGCCGCAGGGATTCCCTTGCCGGAAACGTCAGCCATAACCACAGCAAGTCTATTCTCGTCAATGAAGAAGAAATCGTAGAAATCGCCGCCGACTTCCTTTGCGGGTTCCATCAGTGCAAAAATGTCGAATTCTGTGCGCTCGGGGAAGGGCGGGAATACGCTTGGCAGCATACTCGCTTGAATCTTCCGCGCAATCATAAGCTCGGATTGAATCCGCTCGTTTTCTGCCTTTTCGAGCAGAACAGATACAGTTATATCCTGAATAATTATAATGTACCTTAAAAGCTTTTCGCGGTCGTAAATTATGCTTACATCGGCTTTATAATAATGCTCGCCGAACTCAAAATGAATCGAATCCTTTACGCTGTTTTCATCGAAGCCGGTAAGTGCTGCGGGCCAGTTTTCAACGCCGCTCACGGGTGCATATTTTTTCACGTTTTTGATTGTCGGAAACATAGTATTCGCGGCTTCGTTCGCGCTCAAATAATTATGGTCAGCATCGATTAATATAATCGCTTCCTTGATAGAAGATAAGATTTTTTCCGAGGTTTTAGCGTCGGAATAGCGGTTTAATTTCAAAATTCTGAGCAGACGCAGAAGCCGCAGTAATCTCACAATCGTCATGTTAATCGGGAACGCCATCGGCAGATAAAACGGCAGAATCGCCGCAATGTCAACAATAGACATCGGCGAAAAAGCGTATCTGAAGCGCGCTCTCGCCGCTCTGACGCGCGGGTAAAGTAAATCAGCCGTCCACAGCCGAAGTATATACTCCACTGTAAACACAGCCACAGTAATCACTTCGATATAATGATACAGCCTTGTTTCCGCTGAAAAAACTTCTAAAAGGTCAAGGACAACAACAGCCACGTTTACAATAATCAGAATAGTTATTGCGTTACTGAAAATATGATTGGCGAGGCTTCTGTGTCCGTCGTCGCGGATAACGTTGCAAATGCCGCGTTTTACGCGTGTAATTATATTCATGATTTTGACACGCCTTTCGTTAAAGTAACTACGTTTTGGTTATTTATGTATTCGTATTCAACTTTGTCCATGAGGTTTTTAACAAAGTGAATACCCAGCCCGCCGATTTCTCGCTCCATCAAGTCCGCGCTCAAATCGGGTGCTTCTCTTTCAAACGGGTTAAAAGCTCTGCCCGAGTCTGAAAGCCGCACGACAACCTCACCCGCGTCTAAGTCAAAGGTCAGCGATAAGGTAATATCGCCCTCCTTAGGCAGGTAGGCATAATGCACTATATTGACGAAGATTTCCTCGATTGCGACAAGAACCTCGCCGTGCGTAGGCAAGCCGTGCCGCGCGAATTCCGCGTCCACGAAGTCAAGCAGAGCCGATTCGTTCTCCAAAACAGCTTTAACCGTAAATTCTACTCTATCCATCTATTTTACTAACATCAGCTCGAGATTGGATAATCCCAGAACGTTTCTTACCATTTCCGACGGGGTTTGAATCTGAAAAACTTTCTTTGCGCCGACAGCCGCTTTGTAGGTTTTGAGAATCGCTCTTATGCCCGTTGAAGTCAGCAGGCTCACCTTGAACATATCCACGACAACATGGTCGTATTCGTCAAGCGCGAGAATCAGCTCCTTTTCAAAGCTGTTCGCGCTCTCGGTGGTAATGCGCCCCTCTGCACTAAGGACCACCTTAGGGTACTGCGGGGTTTTTTTGATTGTTAAATCCATTTCGTTTTCTCCTTTTTTGCGTTTTTTTCGGGTTTTGATTCTTCTTATCATTAGAAAATCTCCCTTTAATTTATTATAACATAAATTGGCTTTATTGTCAATTTAATTATGTTTACGGCGGCGGCGGGTGTCTTAATCTCGGCATTTCATTGTCAACCCACACCCATGTACCGGTGTCTTCGGTGAAATCCCATCCAACTCCTACATTATTTCTCCATGAAACTTGCGTCGAAAATATAGAAGACATATCCGCGTTTCCGTGGATGCTTGTTGTTAAATCGGGAAGTACCCCTAACCCATCACCGTTAACCAATGTACTCCAGCGTGCAAAATTCCAGTCACGTGTACCTGTGCCGATTCCGACTATTCGCCCTGCATTTGCACCTGTGCTTGTTATATCGTCCATTCTTACGACGTTGTTCGTGACTGTAGCCGTACCTTGATTCCCGACTATACCGCCGACATTGTTTGCGCCTGTAACGTCCATGGTGCTGTAGGTTTGTATTACCGTAACAACTCCTGCTCCTGTTCTGACTTCACCGACAATACCTCCTACGCCGTTGCCTTGTGAAGTGACTGTGCCTGTGGTGAAGCAATCGCGTATTATAGTGTTTGCGCCGACTCCTCCTCCGTGTATCCAGCCTGCGATTCCTCCCGTGAAACCGTCTGCGACTTCTATTCCGCTTGTAACATCGCCTTCAAAGCTACAGCTTTCAATGCGTATTCCAAAGTCCCCGACAGTACCAACCAAGCCGCCGACTCTTGCTCTGGTACACGTTACATTACCCTCGAAGCTGACATGGCTGATTGTACCCATTGCGTTACCCACGAGTCCGCCTGTAGAGCCTGTAGCATTTCCGCTGAAGCTTACGTTAGTATTTTTAAAATGCACGTTCTTAATTACGCTGTCTTCTCCCGTGCTTACAAAAATTCCTGCGTCGAAGTTACCGCTTGCCACTGTTAAATCAATATCTATACCGCTGACAGTATACCCCTGCCCGTTGAGAACTCCTGTAAATTTGTTTGTAAAGCTTGCGATAGGTGTCCAGTTGTTTGTTGTGTTCGGGAACGTGATGTTGCTTTCGAGCCTGTAATGCGAGTTCAAAGCCCAGTTCATGCCGTTGTACGTACCGCCGCCTATTGCCTGCAGGTCAGCCGCGGTATAAATTCGGAACGGGTCGGTATCTGTGCCCGTGCCGTAAATATACGGAATCAAATTCGGCAGCCTGCTGCCCCACATAGCAGAGGTAAAGCCGAGGTCAGCCCATAAATTAACAGAGGTTATATTCGCGCCGTCAATTGTATTTAAGCCCGGTGAAAGGGATTTTGGTACGGTATTTTCCGTGACAATCATGCCGACGGATGCGTGATTGTTAGTTGAAGCACTGGCGAGTTCGTTCATACCTGTAATTCGTCCGACAGTGCCGGCGTTGCTTCCGTTAATTTCCGTAAGGAGCGAGAGACATTTTTCTATAGTTCCTCGATTACTTCCGGCTATGCCGCCCAAATAATTGCCGTTATTTCTGATAGTACCTGTGACAAAGCAGTTTTCTATGGTGCCTTCATTAATTCCGGCTATTCCGCCGACACAATCCAAGCCCACTATATTAACGTTTGACAATCCGAGGTTTTTTACCGTGCCGCTTCCGATAAAGGCGAACATACCTACATAAGTTCCCGGAAAAGAGATATTCATATCAGAAATTATATATCCGTCGCCGTCGAAGTCTCCTGCAAACGGCGTTGCCTCTGTACCGATTTGCACCCAGTTTGGATTAGCCGGATTGAGGGTGATGCTGTTCATCATTCTGTAGTGCGCTGAAAGCGACCACGCACCGTTGCCTTTATGGTTTTCTCCGCTACCGACTGCTTGGAGGTCTGCCGCGTTATAAATCCGGAACGGGTCGGTTGAAGTACCTGTGCCGGGTCGTAAAGCAAGCTGCCCTGTAGCGTTTATAACGTGTGTGTCGGTAATCGGGCGGTTTCCGTTATTACCATGGAAGTGCCCGTCACCAATCGAAATTTGCGCTAAGGTTGCAGGGTTAACAGTACCTGTCAGTATCTGCCGAATGACAGTGGTATAATTGTTTATTGCATCTTCTACTGTTTGAGCTACTCTCGCGCTTATATGCTCAATGCTTCCCGTCCAGCTACTGTCTATGTTAACACTTGCGGTCGAAACGCCAAACCTGATTTCTCCGATTTGTGCATTATTGTGTAAATTTACTCTGTTAGCGGCTGTAGCAGACGTAAACACATCGCCTCCGACATTTCCTGTGATACTGCCGCCCATCATATTAAGTGTTCCGTTTACCGCTATAATTACTGCGGCTCTGTCGTTGCCGCCGGCAGTGCTTCCCGTGATTCTTGAGCCGTCAAGCATTGTGAGCGTTCCGTTTGTCACGGTAATAACACCACCCGAATCTCGTCCCTGAAGTGTGATATTATTTCCGAGAGTTATGCTTGCTCCTGCGCCGTTTATGGTAAATAATCTGACATTAGCTCCTGCAAACCCGAAAGAAATGGTTCTGGTCTCTTCCGCGCCGACAAATGTTATATTCTGCCCATCGGCAATTGTTCGGGTAGCCGACGGGGCTTGATTTGTATTAAGCGTGATTGTGTATGTTCCCGCTACTGCTCCGATTGCATCGAAAGCGGCGTTGAGGGAGGTGTACTGCGTTGTTGTACTGCCCGTAGTAACAGATACAATAGAGGTAATAGTTGCATTCGCGAAAGCGGGCTGTGCGGACGGCGCAGAATAATTCCCTGCGTTTGTGCCCTCGATTTCCCAGTTGCTTGCGGTGATTGCGTGAGTTCCTGCATCTTCGCTTGCGAAAGCTACAGTGCCTGCCACGACGGTCACTATATCGGGGCTGATTACGCCGTTCAGCGTGGGTGCAGTTGCGACAGTTGCGGTGTTGTTACCGTCGAAGGTTTTATTGCTGACAGTGCCGTCAGCGTTCCAGGTAAGCTGAAGCGGCGAGATTACAAAATCCGCTATAGCCGTTTGAGAGTTATAGTTCGCTGTTTCTGCCGAAGTCCCGCGCACGGTGTAGCTTCCCGCGTTCGTAGGCACGGTCGCGCTGTACGTAGAATCAGACTCGCTTTGCAGTTTATATTCATAGGTTACTGCTCCGGTGCTTATATTTGTCGTTACGCTCGGCGCGGGAGTCTGACCGTAGGTTATATCAGCGCAGGCTATTATTAATGTATTTGCGGCTTTGTTGATAGTAAAATTCGCCGTAACAGTTGCCAAGTTATAGTTCGCCGTTTCTGCCGAAGTCCCACGCAGGGTGTAACTTCCCGCGTTCGTAGGCACTGTCGCACTGTATGCAGAATCGGGCTCGCTTTGCAATTTATATTCGTAGGTTACTGCTCCGGTGCTTATATTTGTCGTTACGCTCGGCGCGGGAGACTGACCGTAGGTTATATCGGCGCAGGTAATTACTAAGGTGTTTGCGGCTCTGTTGATAGTAAAATTCGCCGTAGCAGTTGCCAAGTTATAGTTCGCCGTTTCTGCCGAAGTCCCGCGCACGGTGTAGCTTCCCGCGTTCGTAGGCACTGTCGCGCTGTATGCAGAATCAAGCTCGCTTTGCAACTTATACTCGTAAGTCATTGTTCCGTTGCTTATATTTGTCGTTGCGCTCGGCGCGGGAGACTGACCGTAGGTTATATCGGCGCAGGCGATTACTAAAGTGTTGTCGGCTCTATTAATAACAAAATTAACAATTTCCGAACCCGTATAATTCCCCATACCGGTCACTGTGACAGGATAGCTGTCTGCGTTTGTGACTGCGCTGAACGTATAATCGTAATGCGTTCCGCGGGTAAGTGTTGTACCGTCCATCAACGTAATTGTCGGCAATTGTCCTGAGCCGTTATAAACCACAGAATTAATACTAATCATTCCTGCAGTTATAGTTTTACGTTCAACAGTCAGCGTTTCCTCTCTGTATGCGGCGCGGTAATCGCTGTCGCCCGCCTTATCAACTCTGATTGTCGCTGTTCCGGCCGCAAGAACGGATACTGCCCCTGTCGTTTCGTTAATCGAAACCGCCGCTCCGCTCGTCACAGTCCATGTGACCGCGCCTATGCCGTTTCCGCCCGATATATCAAGTGTGAAGCTTGAATCGCCGTAAGTTATCGGTGAGGGAATATTGATAATGCTAATAGCAGATTGTGCTGTTCGTCCTACCGACAGCGTGCCGTTGACAAAGGTTGTGAAATCATAATTCGGAGCAGATAAATTTCCGATTGCTACAGTAATTGTGTAATCATCAACAGCGAAGCCTTGCGTGTAATTTGAGGTAAGCGACGGCGCGCCCGTAACGTTCGCTGTCGTTTCGTTTTCGCCGTTCACGAAGCCTGTAATAGTATAGTTAAATTGCGGCGGCGGGCTGTTAAATTCTATATCGTCATCATGAGCTGTAACCGTCAGCGGTGCTTTTTCAATATCGAAATTCACGGTAACTGTGCCCTCGTAGTTGCCGTTCAGAGTCGCTTCAACCGTAATGCTTCCCGCGTTAATTCCCGTGCTGATGTTTGCACCATGATTATATGTATAATCGGTGTTTAAAATTAAATTAGGCGATGAGCCGTCTGTTACATTCGGAGAGGGGGTATGTGCAAACCCTGTGTATACATACGTTCCCGACGGAACAGCCACGGTAGCATTTGATAAATCGCGCTTACCGACTGTAATAGTAAGCTCGGCAGAAACATCGTTATAATTATTATCGCCCGCCATTGTCGCTCTGACGCGTGTTTCGCCTGCGCCGTCAATAGTCACAGCACCGATTGAAGAAACAGAGAGCGAAGCTCCCGATACGCGCTCGAAGGTAACAGTTCCATCGGTGCTTCCGCCACCGACAGACAGCAGGAAACCGCTGTCGCCAAAGGTTTTCGCGCCCGGGTCGTTTATTATCAAAGCTGTTTGATTTATTTTCGCGACGTTTACAGTTAAATCAATTGTAACCGTGTTAAAGTTTGCAGTGTTTTGCGGTGTAAATGTTGCAGAATGTTGCTGTTCACCCGCGTCACCGACAAGACTTGCGGGATAATCCCAAGTCCAGCGTGAGGGTAGGTCAACACTTGACAGCAAATCGCCGTAATCCGCAGATAAGCCTGTTGGCTCATCGTAAGCAGGCTCGGCTTTTTCAATCGTGAAAGTCTGCGTTTTTGTGCCGCTATAATTGTTTTTGCCCGTAAGAGTGATTGTTACAATGCCTGCGTTGATTCTGTCCGCAGAATACGAAACAGTATAATCCTCGTCTGTAATTAAATTAGGCGATAAGTTGTCTGTGACTGTGAAACTCGGCGTTTGTTCCGCGCCGTTGTAAATGTGCGTACTCGTAACATTTACAGTTGCGTTGTTGATGTTCCGCGCACTTATTGTAATTGTGAGCTCAGCAGAAACGCTATTATAATCATCATCGCCCGCTTTTGCGGCAGTAATTGTGACAGTTCCTGCGCTTTCAATTGTAATCATGCCTGTTGATTCGGCGATAGAAACTGCGTTTCCATTAGTCACAGCCCATGTAACCGCTCCTGTGCCTTGTCCGCCTGCCGTTGTGAGCATTGAAGGCGCATCTCCGAACACGAGCGGCTGGGTAGGCGCATTTATTGCAAAGCCTGTCTGCTCTGATTTCGGTGGGTTTACAATTGGCGGTGCAGTCGTAACGGACGGCGGACGGCGGTTTCCGCCGGAATTTGTATTCGCAGGTGTCGTAGTTACCGCAGGTGTTGTTGTAACTACGGGAGTGGTTGTAATCGGCGGAGTGGTCGTGACTATCGGTGTTGTTGTAATTTCCGGAGTAGTGGTAATGATTTCCGGCGTAGTCGTGATTTCGGGTGCAGTTGTTGTAACTTCAGGTGCAGTCGCAATTTCAGGCGGTGTATCTTCAGCCTGCGGAGTTGTTACCGGAGGCGGTGCTTCAGTGATTGTCGGAGTTGTAAAAGTCGGTATATGCCTATTAAAACCCGGTTCAAAATTATTATCAACAGGCAGTGCGTCAATTATTGTTTCATTTGATTCTATCGGAAGCTCAGACGGAATTATTAAAGCCGTCTGTTCTGTAATCATAACCTCAGGAACCCATGAAACTACGGTGAATTCGGGCTCGGGCAGGGCTACCGCCTGTAATAATTCCATAAAAGAATTCTGCGCGGCGAGTGCAGTATTTTGCGCGGCTTCAATTTCCATGAACTGCATAACATTGCCGTTTTCATCAGCAATAACTCCCGAATCGAACTCGTTAGTCTGAACTTGCACTTGTAAGGTTGACTCCTCGCTGACAAATACATCGTATGTAACAGAAACAGCGGCAAGCGTCGTCGTCACCACCATAGTCAGCATAGTGACACCCATCATGCCGCTTGACAGCGACGCGTTGAGGAAGGAGAACAGCCTGCTTCCCGTTGCCGCCGCTGTGCCTATATCAATGCCTGTTTTTACAGCCGCCGCGCTGTCTTCGGGATTGCGCTTCCAGCTTGAAAGCCACAGCTCGCCGAGCGTTCTGAAAAATAAAACAACAGGATTCATATTCGATTATTCCTCCTGTTCCCCGAAAATAAAACATACAATACTGTCGCGGCTACTACGATTACCGCGATGTAAACGACAGTGTTTCCGCTTGCAGATATTACGTGCGACAGCGTGAACAACGCCGCGCCGAGCAGCCCGAACAGCGAATCAAATAAATTATAAACATAGCCGCTATGCGCGTACATCTGCGATTCCTTGAACTCCGAATATTTCGCGGCGAGAATGTTTTTGCCGACACCGATTGAAACACCGATTAAAGCCGACGCGCCGTACATCGCCGCAATCCTGGGCATAAGTGCAAAAAGAACCAATCCGGCGGCGGCAAGCATATTCGCGAAAACGCAAATCGCAGTCTTGCCGATTCGCCCTGAAAACGCGCGGACAATTGACGGCGCAATATACGCCAAAGCCATCGTCATGAGCAGGGAAGTCCAGGAAGCCGCACCCGGCGAAAGCTCAATTGAGGCGGCATAAAGCGGCGAAAATTGTTCGATGAAATACTCGCCGAGCACGAATGGCATAAGAAGCAGAAACATAAGCGGGAAAATGCTTCTTGAAAAGAAGAAGCGGAAAAAGCCGTATTCGCGCCGTTCTACTTTAACAGGCTTTTGACCTGCGGGCAACAGCGCGCGGATTAAAACCGCTAAAATTAAAAGAATCGCAGAAGAAAGCGCGAACGCCGCGAACAGCCCGAACTTATCATAAACCATAGCGCCTATTACCGCGCCCGCCGTGCCGCCGAGATACTCGCCAGAAAGCGTGTGCTCTTTTATATCCGTGAACTCGTTATAGCCGGTGTTCGCCGCGTTTGCCGCAAAGTCCCACAAGCCGTTGTACACCATCGAAACACCTGTGTATGTCAGAATTAAAAGCAAGAGCAAAACAGGAAGCGTTGAAGCTAAGTTTAAAAGCAGAAAGCCGACGAGCCCGATTAAACAACCGCGAATCATCATTCTGCGGGCTTTCAAGCGTATAAATAAGCTCGTTATATCCTTACCTACAGCCATGACTATAAGCACCACCGCAATCGGAAGCACCGTCGCAAGCTCACCCGGAATCCAACTCACAGGGTTCGTTTCGTAAATATCGCGCACGATTAAAACAAAGAAATACAGCGGAATATAACGGCAAGCGTTCGCTAAGAACATAAGACTGCGCGTGCCCTTTGCGTAGCGTAAATCCCGCTCACGACGCAGGTTCGGCAGATTTATTACTTCAAGCATACGGTTCATTTCAACGAATAAAAAAACAAACGCCAATACTGTCGCTGACATAGCAAGCAGAAAGTCAATCGTTGCGCCGCGCATTTCGTCTGCCTGCACCGAAACAAGCTGACGCACTACTGCCAAAGCCGCGACATCTTCAAAAGAAGCGTCGGTTATAATCGTTACGCCGTATTTATAATCGCCGCGGATTCCGGTGACAGATGCCTTGCTAATCCAAGCCGAATGGAGCAGGTCGCTTGCCTCGGAAATGTTCTGCGCTTCATCGCCGAAAATAATGAAATTTTCGTTGCTTGGAATAACAATAACACATTCACTGTGCTCGCCGAAATTCAAGCTCTGCGCTTGCTCAAGCAAAACGTCGTCAACTTCATTTCCGCTGAGAAAAACCCCCGCAAACACGGAAGAAATCCGCAGTTCGTTCTGCTTGGTAAGTTCAATCTGCGTGCTGTAGCCGCTCTGCATTGTATAGACATATATGGTGAGAAAAACTACTAAAAACACAAAAAACTGCATTGTCTGCGCGGCGTAGGATGAAATCGGACGTTTTGAATACCACGCGAAAAACCATAGTAGAATTCGGCAAAAATGCACAGCCGCAACCGCTAAAAGTAATCCGCCAATGATTAGCATCGCGTTTATTCCGTCGCTTGAAATTGCGTAGCTTTGCAGAAAAGGCAGCGATAACAAGCTGAAAATAATCGTCGAAGCTAATTGAATCACAACCCTTGAAAACGCACCGCTGTTAATTTTGGGGGTTTCTTCATCAGCTTCTTCAACGTCATCATCTTCCTGCACTTTTTTCTTTCGCAGATTCGTTATTATTGAGAATAATGCGTACCCCGCCGCCATCATTAAACAGCCGCGAAACAGCGATGAGTAAAGGCTTTCGGATAACTGCTCGCTGTATTCTATGAACGGCGTATCGTCAATTTGAATCATCAGAATATAGCGCACCCGCCCGTCAATGAAAACAGGGCAGAACGAGCGTACAAGCGGGCTTTCCATATATGTATATGCCTCGGTAAACGCTTCTTCGGGCAGAACTAAACCGCTGTCAACTTCAACAGTAGAAGCGGCGATGCTTCCGTCAAAGTTGAACAGAGTATAACGGATTATTTCAGATTCGCTGTCATGAAGCGGGAAAATAATATCCAAAACATGACTCATGCCTGCGGCGTTGCGGATTTCGCTGTTGTCGGAAAATAAATGCACGGCGTTATATGCGAGCGTTTCGGCTTTGGCTTCTAACTTATTCTCGTAGTATTCCTTGTATTGCTCGCTAATTGAAATTTGCGCGATAAACACAGTAAACACCACCGCAAAGGTGATGAATACTATTTGGATTATGCTATCCTTAATCCATGCAAATCTACGCATTTAAAATACAACCTTTTTATTTATCTTTTAATGCAACAGTAATTGTAAAAGTATTTTCGTCATATGCAACATCTGTCATGCCGTCGTAAAAAGCCGCAATCCGCTCAATTATCTTCAGTCCGTAGCCGTGATTATTTCGGTTTTTACTTGTGTTTATTTTTTCGCCGTCTTTAACGATTCCACCAGGGTTGCTGTTCTCGCAGATGACCACCCAGTAAGGCTCGCGCCTTGTAATATTTAACGCAATTTGCCGCTCTTGTTCATCGGGGAGCTTGGCGCAGGCTTCGAGCGCGTTGTCAGTTATATTCGCCAACAAGCTGCATAAATCGGGCTCAGAAATATTAAACGGCGCGGCTTCTATTTTTAAATCTGCCTTTATACCCAAAGCCTTTGCTCTGCGTAAAAAATCATGCATTATAGCGTTAATCAGATAGTTTTCACAGTAGACTGTTCCGGTGACATCGCCGACATCAACTGTATATTTTTCAAGATATTTTTCCGCTTCTTCAAATTTTTTGTCTTTTAAATAAATATGAAGCGCGGCGAGGTGACTGTTCATGTCGTGCTTAACCCTGTCTACCTCCCTGTGATGCGCCTTCATCTGCTCATAACTCAGCATAAGACTTTCGGCTCTGAGGTTCATTGCGTATTCGCTTTTTTGGAGTGCTTTGATTCGTTTCGCATAAACAAATATTCCGTAAAATGTAAGCGTAATTAAAGTCGAAGCGTAAACTAAACGATACTCGACATTTACGTATAACCTCATGCTGAAAATCAAACGGACAACTGCGGAAAATCCCCACAAAGACCATAAAACCAAGTGTATGCGCGCTATAACCGAGAATTGATTCTCCGCTGTCGGCTGTAACGCCAGCATTACCGTGAGAACCGTAATAGTGAGCGATAAAATATAATTATAACCGCCGTAGGTAAGTCCTGCAGGGACTATGCGAGCGGCGTTTAATATAAAAACAACGACAGAATACAGCACGGTTGACATTACTAAAAAAACAGCGCATTTTCTAAACTTTCCTGTAAGCGTCATGCAGAAAAACGCAAGCATAGGCAGCATATAACCGAAATAAACGAAATGCCCTGCATTATAAGTTGAGCGCGGGTCAAACATTTCGTAGCCGTTGATTGTATCGCCTCTGATAATATTAACAGCGAGCGAAATATTTATAAGCGCGAAAAGGCATATACCGCCGCTCCCCGCGTTGCGTATGCCGAACGCAAAAGCAAGAACAAGAGCCGCGATTCCCGTAGCAATGCAAATCGCAGTAACAGAGTAATCAAGCACGGTAATCCCCGCGTTTATGCGCTCGAAGGAAAGCGCGTTTCTCATCAAAAAATTATCGCTTTCGTAGGGCGTTGAGAAGACGATTTGCATTTCCTTGCCGACGAACTCGGGCGTGACTCTAAGTCCGAATCTTGCGGCTTTCCGACCGCTGTAATCGTAATCCCGCGACGAGAGAACAAGCTCACCGCCGACAAACACATCCAAATGCTGTCTTGCTGTATTTATTACGACATACTGCCCGAGATAATCCTCGGTGATTACGCCTGTTTCAATTCGTATGTATTCGTTGTTTTGGGTTTCATGCGATATAATCCAGCCATCAGTATCGGGAATTACCCCGCGCGAAAAAAGCATAACAGTGCCGCAGACAAGAAGAACTGCCGTCAAAAAATATATCCACAGCCATGTTCGCTTTTTCAAATTATCTCAACTCCCTAATATTAAATTATAGTACTATCTGCATAAAAAGTCAACATAAAGTGCACAATTGGCAAAAGAAATGACATAATATGCAAAAATGACGCTTCAAAAAGAGCGTCATCAGTTCTTGCGAATATTCATGAGAAAAGCCTTTTGCACCTCCTTTGTAAAAGTGCGGCTGACAGGCGTTTCAACGCCGTTTACAGAAAGCGCAGATTGACGAGTTAGCTCGCGAACCTTCTGTATATTTATGGCGAAAGCCTGATGACAGCGGACGAATTGGTCGCGCGGAAGCTCTTCGAGAAGCTTTGTAAGCTTGCCCGGATAAGTAACAACGCTGTCTGTCAGCGTGATTTCTACCCGGCGCCCAACGGTTTCGGCGCGTATAATGTCATTAACAGGCAGACGCAAATTCTGCGCACCCGATTTGAAGCACAGAAATTCACTTTGGAATTTATTTTTATAATCCGATAGAATTAAACGCTCCAAAACAGCCACGTCAACAGGCTTCAGCAGGTAATGCAGAGCGTTTACGTTATAGCCGTCAAGCGCGTATTCACGGCTTGACGTAATAAAAATTATTGCGGCTTTTTCGTCGCGTTTGCGTATTTCTGCGGCAAGCTCCATGCCGTTCATTCCGCCCATGACTATATCGAGAAGAATCAAGTCGTAGTGCTTTTCGCCGCTTGTAAAAGCCGCTAAAAAATCCTCTGCGCTTTCAAACAAGTCGATTTTATTTGTGATTGAATTTCGTTTTAATATGTCGGTGCAGATTATTTCTTGTGTTTCGGAAAAGACCTTTTCGTCCTCGCAGATTGCGATACGGTACATACGTTTGTTCCGCCTTTACGTGATTAATTGTTGTGTTTATATTATCATGTTTTTGCGGAGATGTCAAGTTTAGTTGAGTTTTATAGTGAAGTGGTTTTTATTTTTGCGATATAACTTGAAAATGAGTGCGGGTTGTGGTATAATTGATTTACAGTGTATTTATGTAATGTGAGGTTATGAAATGGAAAGCAACGAGATAAACAAACCCCACGGTATAATCATATTTGGAGCAAACGGAAGCGGTAAAACTACACTTGGGCGTGAATTAGCTCGTGTGTTGAATTATAAGCACATGGATATTGAGGATTATTATTTTGAAAAATCAGAAATTCCATATGCCGTAGAACGTCCTTATGATGATTGCTTGCGTTTAATGCTTGCTGACATTAAAAAATATAATACGTTTATTATCTCTGCCGTTACGGGGGATTTTGGCGATATAATACCACAATTTTATAAACTCGCTGTATATGTTTCCGCTCCGCTTGAATTGCGATTGAAGCGAATAGAAAAACGAGGATATGAACAGCATGGAGAATGTATTCTCAAAGGCGGAGATATGCACAAACAACATATAGAATTTGTTGATTTTGTGGCTTCTCGTTCTTTGAAAAAAATTGATACATGGGCAAAAACACTTTTGTGTCCTTTAATTCATGTTGACGGTACGAAAGATTGCTGTACAAACGCAAAAAACATAGCTAAACATTATAAGCATAATTCCCTTAATTCCCACCCAACCGGAATAAATCCTCACTCCCCCTCATACTCATAACTAAATACAAAAACTGACAAGCATAGGGAGAGTCCGAGTTATGAGAGAAATTATGAGTGCGTGGAATTTAAAAGTACCGCTGACTTTAGCGTTTTTAGTCTGCTTTGTGATTGTGGCAATGACAGCGAATAATCGTGCGGTTTCTGTTCCTGCGGGGACGGAGGCGGCAGGGAAGGCGGTTGTTGTTATTGATGCGGGGCATGGGGGGATAAAATACTCCACGTACATGGTTAATTTAACCCCAAGCATGGAGCGTTAAAGTAAAGCGTGGTTTATAGATTAGATGATAAAACCGTTTCACGGCAAACGTGAAACGGTTTTGTGCTTTATATTTTTACGTTGACTTGAATTGCTATTTCGTATATAATAGTATTATTGAATCTTTATGAGAGGATAGATTATGAACCTTTACACAATCGGCTTTGCGCAGAAATCAGCGGAGCAGTTTTTCAATTTAATCAAATCAAACAACATAGAGCTCTTGCTTGACGTTCGCCTTTGGAATTCCACGCAGCTTGCGGGATTTTCTAAAGGCAATGACCTACGGTATTTCCTCAAAACAATCCGTGACTGCGACTATGTTCACGCTTTGGAGTATGCGCCGTCAAAGGAATTACTTGACGATTACAAGAATAGAAAGATTTCATGGACAGACTATGAAACGCAATATCGTGAGCTTATCAAGCAGCGAAATTCGCTTGAAACATTTGATTTCAAGTACAGCGTAGAAAATATCTGCCTGCTTTGCGCTGAGCCGACTTCGGAGCAGTGCCACAGGAGGCTACTTGCAGAAATGCTCGCAGAAAGGCTTGAAAACATAATTATTAAACATATTTAACCGGAGTATAAAAGAATACTCCGGTTTTTCTATTTATCACTTCCGGGCTTATGACGGTTACCGGATTGCTTCTTGTCATTGTTATTTCCGTTGTTAGCTTTATCGCTCGCGAAAGAGGTTTTATATTTCGCTTTTGCTTTTCGGACATCTTTCGAGTCGATTTGACTATCTTTTGCCATTAAATTCACCTCCGATAAGTAGTATTGTTGTTTTTAAAAGGATTTATGCTGATATTGACAAGAATTCGTTTTTATGATAGTATATAAGAGGTATTAAACGCATTTAATAACAAGGATAGGAAGACCGCTGAATGAAAATCGGAAAAGAAACCGAGATATTAGAATTCAAGAAAACAACCGCCGAGCTCAAAGAAGGCGTGATTTCCATGTCCGCTATTCTGAACAAGCACGGCGGCGGCGAGATGTATTTCGGCATCCATAATGACGGCACCGTTTTGGGACAGCAAATAGGTGATGCCACTCTGCGCGATATTAGTCAGGCGGTATCAAATCACATCGAACCCAAGCTGTTCCCTAAAATAGAATTAGTCTACCTTGATGATAAACCATGTATTCATGTGATATTCAACGGGGATAATACTCCGTATTTTGCATATGGACGAGCATATATCCGCGTTGCTGATGAGGATAAACAAATGTCGAAGGCTCAGCTTGAGGAATTTATCATCAAGAAGCACGAACAGACCTCAAACTGGGATTCGTCCTCATCTCGAATAGATGTATCCGGCATAGACACTGTCGAGCTTGAGAAATATGTGGGTAAAGCAAACGCTGCAGGGCGACTTGACTACGCATATACAAACGCAGAGGATGTACTTGTCCGATTAAAACTGTCAGAAAACGGCACGTTAAACAATACTGCGGAAGTCATGTTTGGTAAAGCTCCCGTGGCAGAAATCCAGATGGCTATTTTTGCAACAGAGGAAAAGCTGACGTTTCTTGATATTAACAGAACCGAGGGGCGCGTGCTCGACCTCATTGATGCCGCGGAGAAGTACATTCGCAGTAATATGCGGTACAGAGTAATAATTGACGGGTCACAGCTCGCTCGCAAGGAAATACCGGAAATCCCGCACGTTGCGATTCGCGAAGCCCTTAGCAATAGCTTTTGCCACAAGAACTTCCGAACACCGCAAAACAATGAGGTGGCTATTTTCAGCAACCGCATCGAAATATATAATCCGGGGACATTCCCTGCCGGAGTAACGCCGGAGGATTTTATTAACGGTACAGGTCGCTCTGTTCATCGGAATCCGCTTTTGGCGCAAATAATGTACTATTCGAAGGACATTGAAAGCTTTGGCACAGGATTGAAGCGCATCGCCGATGCTTGCAAAGATACAGGCGTGAAGTATGAATTTGCTACGGACAATTACGGATTTACCGTTATATTCTATCGTCCCGATGTTTCTGTCTACGATGATAACATTGCTGAAAAGTTCGGTGAAAAGTTCGGTGAAAAGTTCGGTGAAAACCAAACAAAAGATAAAATAAAAGCAATTATGCAGAAAAAACCGACGATAAGCGCAAAATCAATAGCCGAGGAGATAGGCATTACAACACGCGGCGTGGAAAAAAGTATAAACGAATTGAAAAAAGCCGGTATTATTGAACGAATCGGTCCGGCAAAAGGCGGTCGTTGGATTGTGAAGTAATAATTGTTATAAGAGCAAGAGGTATCAGCCTCATGTTGATACCTCTTACTTTTATTATAGCTTCTTGCTTTTTGCATTTAAGCGAAAAGTCGGAATCAGAAGTATTATTCGTAAAACGCTTGATTATGTCTGCAGTTTATGATATAATTAACTACATATGCAAAAATTTCAAAAAGGAGCAAACTAACCACGTGGGATTCATCGGTCGTTTAGGGCGGCTGTGGCTCTCGAGCTGGCGGCATAAACCTGCCGAAAGCGAAAACGAGAGTAAGTCCTCTGCCTATCACAAAGCTGATAACAGCAGAGGTCTCGGAAAGCTGTTCGCCCTGCTCAATTCGTCGCTGTCAAGCGGCGCAACGGGAATAATGCTGCTCGCTACAGTCCTCACGACTGCTATGGCGGGCGCAAGCGTTGTCTACGACACGATTCTTGATGAGGATTCGCCCTTGAAAATCGAAGCTGTTGACTTAGACCAAGGAGTTATTTTCGACGAGGAAGGGAACTTCATCGTCGAGGTTGAAATAGACGAGCATGGAAATATTACTGTAATTAATACAGGAGGCACAGAAAACGACGAAAATCCCGGTAATAACGTAAACACCTTCTCGTTCGCAGACGTAAAGGACGCAGTAATCGACCCGCCGGCGATTTTCTCGATTCCGCAGGAGGAATGGGACGAAATACAGGAAGAATGGCTCGCAATCAGTGAAGAGGAACGCGAGGAATGGCTGTCGGTAAGCGCGGATGAACGCGAGGAATGGCTTGACCGAGTCATCGTCGAAATTGAACAGACAAGAATTCGTGAACAAACGGACGAATCGTACATACCGACCATGACAAACCCCGATACGCCAGATGTAACGACTGCCCCGCCAGTCACGACTACTCCTCCAATTACGACACCGGCACCGGAAGTCACAACATCAGCACCGGAAGTTACAACAACAGCACCGGAACTTACAACTACGCCACCTGTAACGACGACTACACCGCCCGTTACGACGACGACTCCGCCCGTTACAACGACGACTCCACCCGTTACGACGACTACACCACCCATAACGACCACAACACCATCCGTAACAACTACCACACCGCAAATAACAACTACCACACCGCAGGTCACGACAACGACAGCTCCGCCTGTCACGACCACGACGCAACCGCCGGTAACGACTACAAGAACGCCTCCTGTTACAACTACAAGAACGCCTCCTGTTACGACCACCCCGCCGCCTGTGAAAGCTGACCAAACAGGCTTTGCGATTGTAAATCCGGGTGAGTTCACCTTTGGGGACGCGCCTGTAACGCTCACAACCGCAGGCGGACAGAGCACAGGCGCAGTAACATGGGCTGTAACTGTAGGAAACGCTGTTTCTGTTGCGCCCGGTACAGGCATGATGATTATCGAAAGCGCGGGCGAGGTTACGATTACTGCGACTAAAGCGGGAGATAATGATTATAATCCGACAGCCGATTCAATTACGCTTACAATAGGCAAGCGGGATTTATCGAATGTGTCAATAACCGCAATCACAAGCGTGATTTACACGGGCTTACAGCACACGCCGACACCGTCAGTTACGGACGGCGCGAATAATATAATTACCATACACGATTATACTGTTTCGTGGGGTGCGAATATCACTGTCGCAAGCGGCGGAACGGTTACGATTACAGCAACAGCAGGCGGAAACTACACAGGCTCGCGAACTGTGAGCTTCGACATTGGCAAAGCTACCCCGAGTTATATTGAACCTATAGGCTTGACCGCGACTTACGGTGATTTGCTTTCAAGCGTTTCGCTTCCGCCGCGCTGGGGATGGGATTCACCGGATGACTATGTCGGTAACGCAGGGGAACGGATACATTCGGCGACATTTACACCTGCAGATATTGCAAATTACAACACGGTGACAATTGACTTAATCATCGATGTCGCAAAAGCAGAGCAGGCAGAATTTAATATTAACGACCCCGGTTTAATTTTATTCGGCGGAAATGATTTTTGGCTGACTACTACAGGCGGCTCGACAGGTGGCCCAGTTGAATTTGAGATTCTTTCGGGAGCTTCGCTGTCGGTTTCACCGGTTGGCTTTGCTGCGATTGAAAGCGAGGGCGACACGCTTGTCATGGCAACCATGGCGGGTGACGAGAATTATAACGAAGTCACCGCAACACGTACAATATCTGTCGGTAAGCGGAATTTGTCATATGTTTCAGCAAGCGTTCCGTGGACATTTGTTTATAACGGATTGCCGTATACGCCGTCACCAGATGTCACTGATATTACCGGAACTGAAAACATGATTAAACCTACCGACTTCACCTACACACACAGTAATAATACCAATGCGGGAACAGCTACGATTACAATTACAGCAACTCCAAGCGGCAACTACACGGGCGAAATTACAATAGAATTCGACATAGACAAAGCACCGCTGACAGTTACAGCTGATAACCTCAGTAAGTCGTTCGGTGCGGCTACGCCGACATTTACATTTACAATCGCGGGCTATGTGAACGGCGAAAGCAGAGACACACCTGTGATTGGTAACATTACGGGCATACCCTCGCTCACAACCGATTACAACAACGGCTATCCTGTTAATAACTACACGATTTTTGCGGCTGTCGGCTCGCTTGAAGCCGACAACTATGAGTTCGTCGTGTTTAACGACGGCGTTCTTGCGGTCGAAATGGCTGAACAATCACCGCAAATTTCAATCACCGGCGCACCTTCGCAAATCATCTACGGCGACCCGGGCTTCACGCTCAGCGTGAGCGGCGGAAGCGGCACGGGGACTGCGATTCAATGGGCGGTAACAGGTGGTGACGGTGCTGTTTCAATTAACGCCAACGGTGACGTTACAATAAACCATGCAGGAACCTCCACAATCCGCGCAACTAAAGAGGGCGACAGTAACTTTAGCTTTGCGGAGGCAACCATCACGCTGACAGTAGCAGAACAATTAATTACGGATACTATGTTCAGCGTTAACTCCGTAACCTACAACGGTTCGCCGCAACAGCCGACCGTTACGGCGACAGGGCTTGTACGAGGTGTGCATTTTAATTATACATTCCCGCCGCAGACGGACGCAGATACATATGATTTTGATATTTTCGGAATAGGGAACTACTCAGGAACGATTCAAGAGTCATTTGAAATTAGACCTGCAAGCGTCACTGTCGCCGCAGATAATCATTCCGTAATTTTTGGAAGTGCGCTGCCGAGTTATACTTACAAGCTTGAGCATACTTTAGGCGCGAGCTATACACCCTCCGGAATCACAGGCTTGCCGCTCCTCACGAGTGATTATACAAGCACAAGCAATATAGGAACTCTCCCGATTACGATTAATGTCAGCGGAATGTCTGCACAGAATTACATTTTCACGCCGCAAAACGGTACAATTACTATAACAGCGCGCGACATTTCCGACGCAACTGTAACCATAGGCGGCACCTTCACCTACACAGGCTCGGCACAGACTCCTGTTCCGACAGTTGTCGTGAACGGCGTGACTTTAGAGCATAATACCGACTTCACTATTTTGCACAGTAATAATACAAACGCAGGAACGGCGACTGTTACCATTACAGGTATCGGGAACTACAGCGGCACGGCAAGCGAAAACTTCAACATTGGCAGAGCGAATTTAATTATAACCGCAAATAACCAATCAAAGACCTTCGGCGGCATTACTCCTGCCTTTACTGTAACCTACAATGCGTTTGTGGGCGGCGAAACCGCGAGCGTTCTTGGCAACTCGCTGTTGTTCAACACGGATTACACGCAAGGCAGTGCTGTAAATACCTACACAATCACACCTGGCGGCTTAACTTCTGATAACTACGATATTACTTTCGTACCCGGTACGCTTACGGTAAACCAGCGCAGTGTTAGCGACGCAACTGTAACCATAGGCGGCACATTTACCTACACAGGCTCGGCACATACTCCTATTCCGACTGTTGTTGTAAACGGCGTGCCCTTAGTGCATAACACCGATTTCATTATTTCGCACAGTAATAACACAGGCGCAGGTCAGGCGACAGTTACCGTTACGGGAATTGGGAATTATACGGGCACTGCGAGCGAGAATTTCAATATAGGCAGAGCACCTTTAACTATAACTGCAGATAACAAATCAAAGACCTTCGGCGACACAACAACTCCTGCTTTCACTGAAAGTTATAGTGCGTTCGTAGGCGGCGAAAGCGCGGCTGTTCTCGTAGGTACGCTGTTGCTCAACTCAAACTATATACAAGGCAATGCAGCCGGCACCTACACAATCACACCGAGCGGCTTGACCTCCGACAATTATAATATTACTTTCGTGAACGGCACGCTTACGGTAAATCGGCGCAGTATAAATGACGCAACTGTAACCATAGGCGGCACCTTCACCTACACAGGCGCGGCGCAGACTCCTGTTCCGACTGTCGAGGTGAATGGCGTAGCTTTAGTGCATAATACCGACTTCACTATTTCGTACAGCGCAAACACAGGCGCGGGAACAGCTACGGCTACGATTACAGGAATCGGGAATTATACAGGCACGGCAAGCGAAAACTTCCAAATAGGCAGAGCGAATTTAATTATAACCGCAAATAACCAATCAAAGACCTTCGGCGACGCAACAACTCCCGCCTTTACTGTAAGCTACAATGCGTTTGTGGGCGGCGAAACTGCGGCTTCTCTTACCGGTACGCTGTCGTTCAACACGGATTATACTTTAGGCAGTGCAGTAAACACCTACACAATCACGCCCGACGGCTTGACTTCTGATAACTACGATATTTCCTTCGTAAACGGCACGCTTACGGTAAATGAGCGCAGTGTTAGTGACGCGACTGTAACCATAGGCGGTACATTTACTTACACAGGCTCGGCGCATACTCCTGTTCCGACAGTCGAGGTAAACGGCGTGATTTTAGTGCTTGACACCGACTTCACTATTTCGCACAGTAATAACACAGGCGCGGGTCAGGCGACAGTTACCGTTACAGGAATCGGGAATTATACAGGTACAGCAAGCGGAAGCTTCCAAATCGGAAAAGCAACGCCGCCTACTGTAACATTCCCCTCGGCAAGTGCCATTACCTACGGGCAAACGCTCGCCGATTCAACGCTTTCGGGCGGTTCGGGCGACGGTACTTTTGCATGGAATGTTCCTACAACTGTTCCTATTGTGAGCAACGGCGGATTCAACGTGAGATTCACTCCGAATGATACCGATAACTACGACTATACAGACATTACGCTAACTCAAACTACAGCGATTACAGTCAACCCTGCAGAGCTTACAATCACGGCAAGCGGAACACTTTCGCCGATTGATACTGTAACGCTCACACTCAGCGGACGCGTCGGTACTGACACTATCGCGCTCACAGCAGAAAACTTGACTGTGACGAATACTACGCTCTCGCTCCCGAATACATCGACATTTGCGAATATCGCAAATAACATACAATTCTCAACAACCAACAACAATTATATAATCCCGAGCACCACCGCGATAAATATTCGCGACGGGCGCGAAGTAGGGCGTGAGATTCATGTTCAGCAGGCGAATATTACAAGGTTTAATGAGTTTGCAAGAACAGAAGGCGCAAACGGCGGACTTAACAGAAGCTACATTCTTGTTCAAAATATTAATCTAAACGGTATTTTTTGGACGCCAATCGGCACAGAGGCTAATCCTTTCACAGGCGTGTTCAATGGTGACGGTTGCACTGTTTCCGAAATCAGCTTGCATCGGGGCGCTATGAATTACGTAGGAATGTTCGGTAATACCGAAGCTCCCGCAGTGATAAAAAATCTCGGTATTATCGGCGTGGATACTATGGGCGGACGATATATCGGCGGTATAGCCGGACGGAATGGCGGTACAATAGAAAACTGCTTTGTCAGAGGAACCTTCGGTCCTATTGCAACCAGGCTTCCTTCTTATTTGCTCGGCACAGAATATGTCGGCGGTATTGCAGGGGATAACCAAGACGGTATAATTCGCAACTGCGTTTCATTGCTTGATTCTATTAATACTTCGGCAAATAATCCGCAAATCGGGCGGGTGAGCGGAAGCACCGCAGGTACTTTCGTTAATAACTACGCATGGGGCGATACGAGGCTGAACGGAAAACCGGTCATTACAGGCACGACCACTGCCAACGACCGCAACGGTCAGTGTATTCTCCGCTCGAACGCCCCCGGTATTCAAACCGATTTGAACACTGTTTTCGGTGCGCCGAGTACAGGTAACGCTCCTAATTTGAATGATTATTTCTTTAATACCGTTTGGGTTGACGCTCCCGTTTGGCAAGATTTTGAAACGCTTTCAATTGCGCTTGATTTCATCGGTACGACTGCAGGAACTTATGAGATGTTCCTTAAAAGAGACCAGGCACTCGCAAACCGCACAATTGGCGCAGGGCAGAATATTACTATACTTGAAAATGAAGATGAATTCTGGACTGTTATACACAACGGTACAGCCGAGCAGCATATGTTCACAATTGACGGCGGGGGCTCGCTGAGGCTCAATAACAGAATTACACTGCAGGGGCGTGCAACAAGCGGCTCGGGAACTGTTGTAACAGCTGCGAACGGAACGCTTACAATGCAATCGGGTTCAAGAATTACGGGGCATAATAACGACCAGACTACTAACGGCGCAGTGCATATAGGTGCAAACGGAACGCTCGTCATGAATGGCGGCGCAATTACGGACAATATCGGCGTAGACGTAAATATATCGGAAGGTCGTTCGATTACCTTATCGGGGAACGCAACGATTGATGAGCTGCGGCTTAACGCGACTAACGCAACTGACAACGCGAGAATCACTGTCAGCACATGGTCGGGCAAAATCGACACACTAAACCTGCGCGGCGCGCCTGCGAACTGGAACGACAGACAAATCCTGTTCGGCACAACGTTCAGCCCTGTCGCTTTCCCGCTTGGCATTTTTGTTGACACAGGTGTGCCAATCGCCGACACGCACTCCATCGACAACGGCGGATTCTTGCGGTTGCATCCGACTGTTATTATCACGAATACAGCAAACGGCGAATTTATAAGCAGTCACGCTACTCTTGCACTTGCGTTGGATTCCATAACAACTGCAGGGAACTACACTGTCACGATTAACGAATATCAAACGCTTGCAAATCACACAATCGGCGCAGGGCAAAACATCACGCTTGTCGGTGTCGGCGATGAACGCACAATCACGCACACAGGCACAGATTCAGAGGTTATGTTTACACTCGGAAATAGCGGTGCGGCTCTCACTCTCGGCAATAATATCACGCTACAAGGCAGAGATTCCGTCACCCATACCACTAACCTTATCAATATAACAAACGGAACGCTTACTATGGAAGCAGACTCAAAAATAACGGGACACAGAACAACAGTACTGAGCGGCGCGGTGCGTATAAGCGGAGAAAATGCCCACTTCATTATGAACGGCGGTATAATTACAGGAAATATATCAAGCAACACCACCACAGAGGCTACTGGCGGTATGCTTATAAATACTGGCGGCGGCACTACAGTAACATTAAACGGCGGAAGTATTACAGGTAATACTCCGACAGATATTTGCGCACCCTCTGCGGCAAGCAACAGTTTACGTCTTTCAAGCACAGCAAATATAGGTATTGTTATATTAGGTTCTATTAACAATGCAAGAGCGGATATAACTGTCAACGCAGGGTGGACGGGAAGCATAAACACGCTTCATCTACGCAGAGCGACTGCGGTTTTAGCAGAAGTTGTTGAATGGTGGGGCGATGAGCAAATCTTAACAGGCGGCGGAGTTGCAAACGCAATCACCGAAAACAGAATCACGCTTGGTAACTTCAGACCCACCGGAGCGGCAACTCAACCAATCACCGACACCCACTTCATCGACAGCAACGGCTTCCTTCGTCCGAATCCGACAGTGCTTGTTACAGGCAGTCTTACAGGGGGCTATGCCACGCTTGAAGCTGCATTAAATGCAATCGGAACGAATACGGGGACGTATACCGTTACGCTTCATGCCGACCAAACGCTTGCGCCTTATACATTCGACACTGCAAATCAAAATATCACACTTGTCGGTGACGGCGGAGTACGTACAGTAACCCTGTCCGCAATCGGCAGTATGTTCACATTGGACGGCGGCGCAACGCTGACCCTTGACGACAACATTACGCTTACGGGGCGCAGCGATAACAATCGTCCGGTCATGCAAATATACAGCGGCAGCAAAGTGACAATGAACGACGGCGCAGTGATTACGGGGAATACCACAAGCGAATACGGCGGAGCTATACTGATTCGCGGCGTCGGCAGTGAATTTATCATGAACGGCGGGACTATTACGGGGAACACAGCAAACGAATACGGTGGGGCTATACTGATTAGCGACCTTGGTAGTGAATTTATCATGAACGGCGGAACTATTACAGGGAACACAGCCGAGCTCGCCGGCGGCGGGCTGTTCATAAACGCAGGCAGTAAGTTCACGATGAACGGCGGCGCGATTACAAATAACACTTCTGCTGCCGGCGGCGGTATATATACTTTTGACCCTACCACTAACTTTAATACAATAATTATCATGAACGACGGCGAAATCTCAAACAATACAGCAACCGGCAGAGGTGACCCAAATGACCCAACAAACATCGCCGGCGTAGGCGGAGGCGTGGGCTTGCGGGGCGGTGTATTTGAAATGAACGGCGGCACGATTAAAGATAACACCGGCAGAGCCGGCGGAGGTGTAAGTATTTCGCTTGCCAGTACATTTAATATGACCGGCGGCAGTATTACAAACAATACGCATACGAGTTCGGCAGACGGCAACGGCGGCGGCGTGTCAGCCGCAGGTGTCAACGTAACCTTCAATATGAGCGGCGGTGAAATTTCGAGGAACTCGTCAAATACATTTGGCGGCGGTGTGTCTGTTGGCAGTGGTGCTGTGTTCAACATGAGCGGAGACGCGGCAATCTTCGGCAATGAAAGCAATGCCATCGGTCTCGGCGGCGGCGTGTCCGTAGTAAACAGTATATTTAATATGAGCGAAGATGCGGTAATATACGGCAACACGGCTATAATGGGCGCCGGATTATTTGTAAACGGGGCTGAGGCGGAAATAAATATAAGCGGCGGATTAATTACCGGAAATGACACAACAGGAGCAGACCCCGCAGCTAACATCGGTACTAACCAAACGCCTAATTCTTCAGCGTTAAGCGCAGTTTCAGGTGTCGTCGGCAATGTCCGGTTCGGAACACATTCAGGCGGAAGCTTCACGCCTGTCGGCGGTATTCATAATGAAAGCCGCACTATAGAAGTCAGAAACGGCGTTTTAGTGCGCCCGCACATCTCGGCGGTGTCTATAACCACAAACGGAAGTGTTCCGACATGGTTTCCGGACGCTACCACTGCACTTTTTACAGCCCGCTCTCTTCTTAGCGGCGAACATATCGTCACTCTTCATGCTCCGCCGGACGGAGCCGCATACCATTCTTTGACAGAGACGATAACCTTTGCATCACAGCGGCCTAATGTAAACACCACCATTCAAGGTGACGGTACAGAACGCGAATTAAGATATATCGGAAATTCTGCTCGTTTAGTGGTAAACAGCGCAAGCACAACGCTGACTCTTGGAAATAACCTCAAGATGGTCGGGGGTAGCGTCGGTGCTCCGATGGCGGGCGTAGGGCCCGGAAGACTGATAATGAACGACGGCGCGACTATCAGCGGTAATATGAACTCATCTCAGAGCGGCGGTGTAAACGTGAATTCAAACGGTACATTCGATATGTACGGCGGCACGATTACGGGTAATTCGGTGATGACCGATAACAGCAGCGGCGGTGTGTACGTGAATTCAAACGGTACATTCAATATGCGCGGCGGCGAGATTACTGGTAATATAACTACACCCAGCGGCGCAGGCGGCGGCGTAACTGTTGTAGGCAGCGGTGTATTCAACATAAGTGACGGTAGGATTGCAGGCGTTAACGCAGATAAAATCCTTGGAGCGGGCTACCCCGCAAATGTATCCCCCGCCCACGCCGCACTGTTCGGCACAGCTAATTACGGTACGTTCAGCGGAAACACATTCAACCCCGTCGGCAGTATCAGTAACGAAAATCGCACTATCGTAGTTGAAAACGGCGTATTAATTCATCCCAACACCGCCATTGTCACTGTGTCGGTAAACGGCGGTACTCACCTGCCTTATAACAGCTTGGCAGATGCCTTGGCTTCAATCACGACTATAGGTGAATATGAAGTTGAATTGTACGCCGACCAAAGCTTAGCGAACGTAAGATTAGAAGTTGCGGGAGCCAACATAAGGCTCATCGGTATGGACGGTGAACAGGAAATCCGATTATCAGCAGACAGCGCAATGTTCACAGTCAACGGCGGCAGTCTTACTCTCGGTGAGAATATTACGCTCGTCGGGCGTAATCCCGCCAACTCTAACGGCGCAGGTAACCATAGCCCTGTCGTGAGCGTGATAAACAATGGAACATTCACCATGCTCACAGGCTCGAAAATCACAGGACATTTAAACTTGTCCAACTCTGCGAGCGCAACAGCGGCGGTGAATGTTGCAGGCGGCACGTTTAATCTGAGGGGCGGTGAGATTTCCGGTAACGCGGCTTCTTCAAGCACAGTTGTCCTTGTTACAGGCGGTTTGTTCGTAAGCTTTGGCGGAAGAGCTAACTTGGAGAACGGGATAATAAGCGGAAACACAGCAACCGGCGGCGATGTCTTTTTACAAACCTTCATCAATCACAATATATCGGGTAACACCGAAATCGGCACGCTGACCTTAGAAGCAAGCCAAAACACGAACGAAAGCGCGGTGCTTGAAATTGCGCCCGGCTGGAGCGGAAGCATAGACACGCTTAATCTGTACGCACATTTAACATCAATTCAAGATGTTAGAAATAGGTGGAACGACCGAACAGCAATGACGGGAGCGTTTGACATAACAAAAATCATGAACATCGGTAGCTTTGTGTGCGCGTCGGCTTCAGCTCCGCCCCAGCCTATTTTAGATATGCACTTCCTTGACGAAAACGGAGTAATAAGACAAAGAGGTACAGCTGAACAACCCTTTATAATCACCACCGAAGCACAGCTTCGCCTAATCGGAACACAAATCTACCCGTTTGACGCGCATTACAGACTTGAAAACGACATCGAAATTCAAAGCGCATTGACTATCACAGCCCCGTTTGAAGGTGTTTTTGACGGCAACGGTCATACAATATCGAACGCGAATATATCAGCGGCAAACGGATTGTTTATGAATGTCGGCGGTACAGTTAAGAATTTAGGTGTTATAAATGTTAATATAAACAGCACAGCAGCTAACGTAGGCGGGATTGCCAATTCGCTCAGCGGCGGCGGCGTTATAACGAGCTGCTTCGTTACAGGCAATATAACGAATAATTTGAGTTTCGGAAGAGCCGGCGGTATAGTGGGAGTCAATGAAGGTATAGTTGAAAACAGCTATTCAACAGCCAACATAACCTCTAACAATATCGGCGGCGGGATTGCAGGCGCGAACTTCGGTAGCGCTACAATAAGATATTGTTACGCTACGGGAATAATTAGCGGCACACAAAATGTCGGCGGTATAGTCGGTTCTAATTCCACCGGAAGCACAATAAACTGCGCGGCACTTAACTCTGCAATCACACGTTCAAGCGGCGATTTAACCACTTTTGGACGTGTAACAGGGTGGAGCACAGGCACGCTTACGAATAATTATGCTAACAGTTCAATGACGTTGCCAAGCGATATTACGCCCAACAGTGCTTTTAATAGTATTCATGGTTTTGGTACGAATATAGCTAATTTCAACATTGCCACGGCATGGACTGGCGCCTCAAGCTGGAGCGGCGGTGCGTGGAGTAGCACTATATGGGACATCGCAGACGGCAGACTGCCGTTGTTGCGCGCGTTCCCCGCGCCGCCACCGCCTCCGCCGCCCTTAGGCTCAGCCGAAAACCCGTTCAAAGTAAACACCGAAGCGCAGTTACGCGCAATAGGCACAGCAGAGTTCCCGCTCACGGCGCACTACAAACTTGAAGAAGACATAACACTTACAAGCAACTGGACTGAAATCGCAGGTACGTTCACAGGCACATTCGACGGAAACGGTCATACGATTACAGGATTGACAGGCACAAGAGGAATTTTCCAAGCAGTCAGCGGAACTGTTAAGGATTTAGGGCTTGAGAATGTCAATATAAATGGCACTCTTATTAATGTAGGCGGAATTACAAGAAGACTCGAAAGCGGCGGTCTTATATCGGGCTGTTACGTTACAGGCAGTGTTTCAAACAGCACCGCAGTTGTCGGCGGAATTGCAGGGCAAAACAACGGTACAATCGAAAACAGTTTTTCAGCTGCGAATGTTTCAAATGTTTCAACCATGTCGGGAACTGCCGGCGGAATTGTAGGGGAGAATAACTCGAGCGGTATAATCAGATATTGTTACGCTACAGGAACAATCAGTGGTATAGAACGCGTTGGCGGTATTGTAGGCTATAATGCTGGAACTATAATTAACTGTGCGGCACTTAATACATCGCTTGTGCGAATAGGAACAGGAACGGCAACATCTTTCGGGCGTGTTGTGGGAACAACTGTAGTAAGCACAGGCACGCTTGCGAATAATTATGGGCTTACAGCCATGCCGATTCCTGTTTCAATTTCGGGTACTTTAACCAATAATCATGGTGCAAGTCAAACCTTCAATACGGCTACACGTTGGACTGATACAACACGTTGGGACGGTGCGCCGTGGGACGAAACTATTTGGGACATCGCAGACGGTAGATTGCCGTTGTTGCGGGTGTTTGGCGGGATTTCGGGGGCTTCTTTGGATTTAGTCTGCGAATGTGCTTATGACTTTGACTGCGATTTCTGCTTTGATTCTGCCGAGCCGAGCGCGTGGCTCTTGTTCGGTGAAGAAGCTGATGATGATTATGAAGCGAACGAGCATAGTGAGCCTGTTGCTTTGCCGCCCGAGGAACATAGACGCAAGGACGAAGAGGATGAGGAGGACGACGAGGAGGAAGAGCCGGACTTGGAGGAATACGAGGATTATCACGGGACGGTGTAGGCACAGAGAAAAATGCGAACTTTGTCGAAACATTCCATTCCAAACCCCATTGACAACCCCACATTTATAAGCTATAATAAAACCACTTGAAACTTCCGAATAAGTTCAAGTGGTTTTAATTCACCGCAGAAAATTTAATAATAAACCAAGTAGTGATTGTTAAAGTAATTAATTAAAAGCAATCATACGGCATAAATATTTGCCGCGTCACTATGTTTTATAGTGGCGCGGTTTTTTATATTTTCTGCAAGAAAAAATTGAAGGGAGAGATTTAATCATGAAGACGAAATCACGCGCACCGCCTGCCTCAAACAACGAAA
>Ga0123356_10000368_pt1 | contig 51439 bp, 58 predicted proteins | sample TergutEmb28metaG_2_FD_92546 | JGI IMG/M metagenome (GOLD analysis project Ga0123356, IMG submission 92546) | Embiratermes neotenicus P3 segment gut microbial communities from Petit-Saut dam, French Guiana - Emb289 P3 | ecosystem: Host-associated > Arthropoda: Insects > Digestive system > Gut ...
AAAGTTCCCGGCGGGATTAAGATTACTTTTCAAAATGAAGAGATGATCGTAGAAGGTCCCAAAGGAAAACTTCAGCAAAAATACCATCCAGTTATCGAATTTAAAACGGAAGGCGATGTTATAGTCGTTAGCCGCAAGAATGAAGAGAAGCAGTCGAAGGCATATCATGGTCTTTACCGCAATCTTTTGAATAACATGATAGTTGGTGTTTCAAACGGTTTTAACAGATCTTTAATTGTAAACGGCGTTGGTTACAAGGCTGAAGTACAAGGCAAACTTTTATTAATGAGTCTTGGCTACTCCAATGATATTTTTGTCGGCATCCCTGAAGGATTAACAGTTGTCGTTGATCAAGGCGGAAAATTGACAATTAGCGGAATAGATAAACAGCGTGTGGGTGAGTTTGCAGCGCAGATTCGCAAGTTAAGAGGTCCTGAACCTTATAAAGGTAAAGGTATTCGTTATGATGATGAAATTATCAGACGTAAAGTCGGTAAATCAGGCGTTAAGTAGGAAAGTATATGTTACAAAAAATGCTGGAAAAAAACAGAAAACGGCTTAGAAGAAAAGTTCATATCCGAAAAAGGATAAATGGAACTGCAGAACGCCCAAGGATGACTGTTACAAAAAGTAATAAAAGTCTTTCTGTTCAGATTATTGACGATGCCAAGGGTTTCACTCTGGTTTCCGCTTCTTCTTTGGAAAAGGAATTAAAAGATATTAAAGCAAACGTAAAGGGAGCCGCACAATTAGGTGAAGTTGTAGGCAAGCGTTTATTGGAAAGAAATATCAAAGCGGTAGTATTTGATCGCAATGGATATTTATATCATGGAGTTGTTAAGGCTTTAGCCGATGGAACCCGGAAAGCGGGAATCAGTTTCTAGGGGGAATGATGGCAAAATCGAACGAAATTATCGACAATGATGTTCTCGATGATAAATTAAACGATGCTTCTATTGAAGATAATGATGCAGATACAAGCGCTGAAGATACTGTTGAAGCGGCTGTAGAAGTCCGCAGAGGCAGAGGTGAAGGCAGAAGAGGCCGCGGAAGAGATCGCGGTGATCGTGAACCTGTTGAAAAAGAATTTGTTGAAAAACTTGTTAAACTTAACAGAACTGCTAAAGTTGTAAAAGGCGGAAGGCGTTTTTCATTCTCTGCTCTTACAGTAATAGGAGATCGAAAAGGAAAAGTAGGTTATGGTTTTGGAAAAGCAAACGATGTATCCGAAGCTATCCGCAAAAGTATAGATAAAGCAAAAAGAAGTTTGGTTCAGCTTCCTGTTAAAAACGGCACTATACCGCATGATGTAAAAGGATTTTTTAAATCTTCTTATGTACTTTTAAAACCAGCCCGTTCAGGTACTGGTATTATCGCAGGCGGTCCTGTACGCGCAATAATGGAAGCGGGCGGAGTTACCGACGTGCTTTCAAAGTCAATCGGATCATCAAATCAATATAACGTAGTAAAAGCTACATTTGATTGTATTACAAAGATGATGGATGCTAAAACTGTTTCAAGAAACAGAGGCAAGTCCCTCAATGAACTGTGGGGTTAGGAGGAACGACGTATGGCAAAAATTAAAGTTCAGCTTGTACGCAGTACTATAGGAGCTCTTCCTCAGCATCGCGCTACAGTTAGATCATTGGGTCTTAGAAAAATCGGTTCGTCAAAAGAACATGATAATAACCCGGCTATCATGGGAATGGTAAGAAACGTGTCTCATTTGGTAAAAGTTACTAATATGGATAAAGTCGAAAAGGATAAGAAATAATGGCTCACGATTTTAATTTGCACGCCCCGGTTGGCGCAAACAAAAAAAAGCGGATAGTTGGACGCGGGCAAGGTTCAGGCAGAGGAACTACCGCAGGTAAGGGGCATAAAGGACAGCAAGCACGCTCCGGCGGAGGAAATCCCTACGTTGGATTTGAAGGCGGTCAGATGCCTCTTTACAGAAGACTTGCACGAAGAGGTTTTTCAAATCATCCTTTTAAACAGGAATGGCAAATTGTAAATCTTAACGATGTTGAAAAACGCTATGAAGCAGGTGAAACTGTTGACATGGCTTCTTTACATAAAAAGAAACTTGTTAAAGGCAGTGATCCGATAAAAGTACTTGCCAACGGAAATATCACAAAAAAATTAATTTTTAAGATCGATGGAATTTCTGCGGCAGCAAAAGAAAAGATAGAAAAGGCAGGAGGCGAGGTAACAGTAATACCGGCTCCTCAAAAAGCCAGACCAAAAAATAAAAGTAAAGGCGCAGATGCGAAAGCACAAGCGGCTAAAGCAGGCGGAAAGTAAATGGCTAATCCCATAATTGGAATGTTTAGGATAAAAGAATTGCGCGAGCGCATCCTCTTTACTTTCGGAATGCTTGTAGTATTCCGAATTGGCGCAGTATTTCCCATTCCAGGAATAAATGTAACCGTACTTAAAAATTATTTTGATATGGGAAGTTCCGGCGGAGGAAATCCGATTGTAAATTATCTTGACTTCTTCGCAGGCGGCGCATTCTCAAACTTCTCCGTATTCATGCTTGGGATTATGCCTTATATCTCTATGTCAATTATTATGCAGCTTTTATTAATTGTTTTTCCAAGTTTGAAAAAAATATCGCAAGAAGACGGCGGACGCAAAAAAATCCAGAAATGGCAGCGCTACGGAACAGTAGTTGTCTGTTTAATTCAATCATTTGCCGTTACTCAATACGCAAGAATGATTGACGGAAGTACTCCCGAACCGCTTTTAAATGTTCCTATGACGTATTTTACATTGATTGCCATGCTTACTGTTACAACAGGAACAATGTTCCTTATGTGGATAGGTGAACAAATAACCAAAAGAGGTGTCGGTAATGGTATTTCATTATTGATTTTCGCAGGTATTGTCGCCCGTTTGCCTGTAGCAATTATCGAATTATTCGGTCTTATGAGACGAAACGAAATTAATCCTGTTTTTGTTATTATTGTTCTTGTCATGTTCGTAGGAATTGTAGCGTTGGTTGTTTTTGAACAGCAAGGACAGCGCAAGATTCCTGTTAATTATGCGAAAAGGGTAGTCGGCAGAAAAATGTACGGAGCGCAGAATATTTATATTCCGTTTAAAATTAATCCGTCCGGTGTTATTCCTGTAATTTTCGCTTCATCAATTTTGATGTTTCCATTGCAGATTGCCCAATCTGTAGGAGGTAATTTCCCGTGGCTTGCTACTATATCGAACTGGTTAAATCCACTGGGAGTTTTTTATAATGTACTTTATGTAATACTCATTGTTTTCTTCGCATATTTTTATACACAGGTTACTTTAAACCCGATAGAAATAGCGAAACAAATAAGGGAAAATGGCGGTTCCATTCCCGGGATTAGAACTGAACGTATTGAAGAATATCTTACAAAAATCCTGAACCGTATCGTACTGCCTGGAGCGCTATATTTGGCGTTTATAGCAGTCACCCCAACACTTATACAATTAGCATTCAGGATACCGGCTTCGATTGCTTTCCTTATGGGCGGTACTTCACTTCTCATTATGGTTGGTGTAGGGCTTGATACCATGAAGCAAATTGAAGGATTGTTAAAGATGCATCACCATGAAGGTTTGGTGAAGCGCGGAAAATTACGCGGAAGGAACTTGTAACTTAGGTTGAAACAACAGAGGTTGAAACAACCCGATATTTAGGAGATTATGAAGAATGAAAGTTAGAACGAGTGTGAAGCCCATTTGCGATAAATGCAAGGTAATTAAACGAAATGGGATTATTCGAATTATATGCCAGAATCCCAAGCATAAACAAAAGCAAGGTTAAAGGAGAATAGTACATGGCACGTCTTGTAGGGATTGACCTCCCAAATAAACATGTAAATATCGCATTGACCTATATTTTTGGTATTGGCAAGTCAAGCGCAGATGAAATTGTCGCAAAAGCCAAACTTGATCCTATGCGGTTAATTAATGATTTGTCTCAGGAAGAACTCAATGAGTTAAGGACAATCATTGAAAGTGATTATAAAGTAGAAGGCCGTCTGAGGACAGAGATCGCTCTAAATATTAAACGGCTTATGGATATTGGATGTTACCGTGGTTTAAGACACCGTAAAGGGCTGCCGTTAAGAGGCCAGCGCACAAGAACTAATGCCCGTACCCGCAAAGGTAAAAAGAAAACCGTTGCCGGTAAGAAGAAATAGGGATTGGAGGAATAAGTGGCAACAGCTGCAAAAGCTACAAAAAAGAAGAAAGAGAAAAAATCAGTATATGAAGGTAATGTCTTTATTCAGGCAACCTTTAACAATACGATTGTTACAATCACCGATTTGATGGGAAATACTGTTTCCTGGGCAAGTTCGGGTATGCTGCAATTCAGAGGTGCGAAAAAATCTACGCCTTTTGCCGCCCAATCGGTAACAGAAACTGCTGCCGCAAAAGCGCTTCAGGCAGGTTTGCGTGAAGTTCATGTTTATATAAAAGGACCCGGTATCGGAAGAGAATCAGCAATAAGACAGCTTGGAGTTATGGGGATAAAAGTAAAATCCATTAACGATGTTACCCCAATTCCGCATAATGGCTGCAGGCCAAGAAAAACCCGTCGAATATAAGACGGTCATATAGGAGAAACATATGGCTAGATACACCGGCCCTGTTTGCAGAATGTGCCGTGTAGAACAGAAAAAATTAATGCTCAAAGGGAATCGCTGCAAAAGCGATAAATGCCCTATGAATAAAAAAAGAGCGGCTCCCGGTAAAGATCCGAAAGCCAGACCCGGTAAAAGATCCGATTACGGCGTACAATTAAGAGAAAAACAAAAACTTAAAAGAATTTATGGAATGCAGGAAAAGCAGTTCCGGTTATTCTTCGATAGAGCACAGCGTATGCCCGGTATTGCAGGTGAAAACCTGTTTGTATTGCTTGAAAGAAGGCTTGATAATGTTGTTTACAGATTACGGTTTGCATCATCAAGAAGTCAGGCAAGGCAGCTTGTATTACATGGACATGTAAAAGTGAACGGTCAGAAGATCACAATTCCTTCATATCTTGTAAAACCTGAAAATGAAGTAAGCATAAACGAAGGAAGCAAGAATTTGACTGTTATCAAAGACGCTTTAAGAGAGTATGGAAAATCCGGCGTAATGCCCTGGCTCAGTTTGGACCCGGATTCAATGAAAGGAAAATTCCTTGCTTCTCCGCGTCGCAGTGATATTACGGACCTCGGTGATATAAAAGAACAGATGATCATTGAGTTATATTCTAAATAAGGTACGATAGGAGATAGCATGGCCCGTAAGAATCTTATGCAAGGTTTTAAACGCCCTAAAAATATAACATTCGAGCATGGTGAACTTAATCAAAATTACGGTAAGTTCATAGCATCGCCGTTTGAGCCGGGCTTTGGTACGACTGTAGGTAATACATTACGCAGAGTACTTTTATCTTCGATACAAGGTTATGCGATTACCGCTGTAAAAATTGAATCAATTGACGCTAACGGAACTGTTCACAATGTATCCAGTGAATTTGAAACAATTCCTAATATTATCGAAGATACTCTTGAGGTAATTAATAATTTAAAACAAATTCGTTTAAAGCTGCCTCAGGACGGCGAACAGGAAGTTCTGCTTTATGAATGGTCAGGTAAACAGGATATAAAAAGTGACGATTTTGCCCGCATGGGACAGGTCGATGTTCTTTCTTCCGGTCAGCATATTATGTCTTTGATGGATGGAGCAAATATCAGATTTGAAATTCAAATTGATTTAGGCAGAGGTTATGTTCCGTCTGAAGTTAATGAACGGTACATAGAAGTTATTAATACAATTCCTGTTGACGCTATTTTTTCTCCTGTTAAAAAAGTCAAGTTCAATGTTGAATCTACACGTGTAGGACAGCGAAACGATTATGATAAACTTGTACTGGAAGTTTGGACAGACGGAACTGTAAGACCCGAAGACGCTTTGGCAGAATCCGCCAAAATTGCAAAGGATCATTTTTCTGTTTTTATTAACTTTGACGAAAATAATTTAGGTCTTGATGACGATCTTGATGATGATAACGATCATATACGCAAGATATTAAGTACACCGGTTGAAGAACTTGAACTTTCGGTACGTTCTTCAAATTGTTTAAAGAATGCAAATATAAAAACTATAGGCGAGCTTACACGAAAAACTGAAGATGATATAGCAAGAACACGTAATTTCGGAAAAAAATCACTTCAGGAAATTAAGGAAAAACTTAAAGAATGGAATTTAAGCCTTGGTATAACTGATTTAAATGTACTTAAAAACGCACGTTTGGAAATCAAAGTAAAGGAAACTGAAGATGAAGCATAGAAGAGGTTTTAACCCACTCCAAAGAATGTCAGCGCATCGAAAAGCGCTGAAAAGAAACATGGTTACATCTCTGTTCAGACAGGAACGGATAAAAACTACAAAAGCAAAAGCGCTTGAAATACGCCGTACAGCGGAAAAAATGATTACACGCGCTAAAGAAGATTCCGTGCATAATAGGAGAATTGTTTCAAGCCGTCTTTTTGATGAAGGTGTAGTAGCAAAACTTTTTACCGATATTGCTCCAAGGATGAAAGACAGAAACGGCGGTTATACACGTATAATTAAACTGGGTGAGCGAAAAGGCGATGCCGCAGAAATTGTAATTTTGGAACTTGTTGATTATAAATTAGATACTGAAGATAAAAAGAAAGCGAAAAAAGGCGAAGAAAAGACCAAAGCTGCCAAAGGCAGTCAAGATGCTAAAAGCAGCAAAGGCAAGGGGAAATAAATGTCTAAACCACATAGAGGGCAAAGTATCCGGGAGTTATATGCACGCGGAAGAGGCGAATGCCCCATTTGCAAACGTGTAAATGTAAAAGTATTATACGAACAGGAAGCCGGAGGGCAGAAATTTAAAATATGTAAAGTTTGCAAAGCTGCGATTAAAAACGGTACAAAAAAACTTCCTGTTGTAGAAGTTCCGGTAGTTGAAGCTGCTGCACAACCTGCCGCTGCAGAACCAAAAGCAGCCGAAGTTTCAGTAGCTGAAGCTACTGTGGCCGAACCAAAAGCTGCAGAACCTGTTGCTGAAGAAAAAGCGGCTGAAGTAGCTGCACAACCTGCTGCATCCGAAAGTGAATAAATTATTTACATCTTACGCTGATTTTTAAGGGGGGATTGTGAGTAGTATAGAAATAACCTGTGATAATTTTAATTCTGAAGTTGTCCAGTCAGACATACCTGTTCTAATTGACTTTTGGGCTCCCTGGTGCGGACCGTGTAAAATGATAGGTCCTGTTATTGATCAAATAGCAATAGAAAATTCCGGTCGTTTAAAAGTCGGCAAAATTAATATAGATAACGAAGCAGATCTGGCACAGCAATACGGGATATCATCCATTCCAACTTTAATTGTTTTTAAAGACGGACAAATGGCGGCTCAGAAAAACGGAGCCGCCCCCAAACACGACATAGAAGCTCTTTTTAAAAATTTAATCTAAAAAACTTTTAATATCGTCTGGTATTATTAACCCCTCCCGGTGTTGCACCGCTTGTTACTGTAATGTACCAGTCTGCAGATGAGTTTGAATTTACTGCAGTTTCATTACGGTTTATTGTGCGTGTATTTGTTGTTCCGGTACTTGGAATTGCATCAGACGGGCGGCAGGTAAGACCATCTTTTGATTTCCATGCGTTTTTGCTGAATAAAAAATTGGCAGCTTCTTCAAGATAATCTTTTGGCCAAGGATCACCCGGATTTTCGCATAGCATTACCGCATTAAGTACATTGTCATCCTGATCCAGAATATAAATGACAGCTGTTTTATGCAGAAGTTTTGTAGTTCCCGGCATCCAAAAATCACGAGCATTAGGCGATGAGTTTACTCCTCCCGATTCTGATAGGTTAGTGCCGTATTCATCTTTGCTGGCATAAGGATCATAAGTACGCAAGTGAAGAACAGCATATTCGCCGTTTTTTACTTCGACAGGAGAAAACTCAAAAATTGTTTTTCTTGCGGCATTTGAGTTGCCGGTAATAACCAGCCGCATCCCCCCTAAATTACCTGCCGATTTCATTTTTAATTCGATAAACTCGGATTTTCTTCCCGCTGCGGCATTTGAATATTCAGTACACAGTTCATTAATCTCGATTTTAGGCATCCGGTTATTTCTTGTCCTTAAATTTACAAGAACATTGATTGTGTTTGACTTTTCATCTGCTGCCAGAATATCCGCAGTAATTAATTTTCCCGGTTCAGCTCTTTCTTTTAACTTAACCCTTACGGTACTGCCGTTATCTATTGATTCGACAGGTATATCCGGATAAAAATTAATACTTTTTATGTTTACCGGCCTTGAAAAAACGAACTCGATTTCTTCTTCAGAAACCGCTTTGCAACTTAGATAAAGCAGCGCCTGCGAGCTGCTTCCCGTCATCCGTGCGGGTAGTCCCGCATCCGGAGTTGAACAAGAGCTGATTAATATACAAGCCCCTGCCAGTAAAAAATAATTTTTCATATTATTTCCTCCGCCTATATATGGGTTGAAGGCGGCGTTTTGCATGACCGATCTAGACAAAAAATGCAAAAAATGCTATTTTTATCAGGCATTAATAAATTTTGAGGTATAATATGGCAAAAAAAGATAAAAAATTACCGGCTGAAGAGAAAATCTCCGCTACTGAAGAAATATATAAAAAGTTCAAACAAAGACCCGGTCTTTATATAGGTTCTGTTGTTATTCTTATTCTTGTTGTTATTGCGTTTGTAGGCGGCGATTTTATCGCCGGAGGCGGTCTTGACCGAAGAAACAGGGATTTAACTTTTGGTTATTATGATAATGTACCGATTACGCTTATACCCGGTAATTATTTTTCGGAAAACTTGCAAAACATGGAAAGAATGTTTCGGGCTCAAGGCGTTGATGTTAATGATTTTATAATATCCGCTCAAATTTGGCGCAGAGCTTTTGAAGGAACAGTAACACATACCGCTATTTTGGAAATGATGAGAAAATCAAATTATGATGTTCCAAAAAATAAAGTCGACAGAGAAGTAGCAAGATTACCTTTTTTTCAGGAAGACGGCCGTTTTTCCAGAACCTTATATCATCAATATCCGGAATCCACACGTAATTCAATATGGCGGCAGGAATACGAAAAACTTATTAAATTAATGTTTTTTAGTGATTATTCGGGGTTATTAAAATCTGAAGGAGAAGCGTTATTTATTGCCAATATGTCATCCCCTTTACGTTCCTTTGAAATGGTAGCTTTTAAGGTAGATAATTTTCCTGAAAGTGAATACCTGTCTTACGCTCAGAATAATTCCTCTCTTTTTAATTCAATTCATATGTCAAGGATCACATTAGGTTCCAATGAAAGAGAAGCAAGAAGAGTTCTTTCTTCCGTTAAAGACGGAATTACTACATTCGAAGATGCCGCTAAAAATCATTCGCAGGATATGTACAAAGAAAACGGCGGTGATATGGGCAGGCGTTTCTTTTATGAACTTGATCGGGAAATAATTAATCCTTCTGATCGCGAAGCTATTTTTAAACTCCGCAACGGAGAAATAAGTGATATTGTCATGACAGTTGACGGCTGGGCATTTTTCCGTGTAGAAAATGAAACAATACAGGCTAATTTTAATGATGAAATTGTTATGGACAGAGTACGCACCTTTATAAGGAATTTTGAAAGAGGCAAAATGGAAGATTGGGCTATTGAACAGGCGAATGAATTTATTTCAGATGCGAAAGAAAATGGGTTTGATAATGCCGCTCGCTGGCGTAATATGGATAGGCACGCTTTTGGACCTCTTCCCGTTAATTACGGAGGCACTGAACTTTTTACTTCGTTGGATTCTTTTTCAATGACAGGTTTTTCTTCTCAGGAATTAAATACATTGGCACGTAATGAAAATTTCTGGAAAATCGCTTTTTCTGCGCCTGTAAATACGCCTTCTCATTGGCTGGTTCAAGGTAACAATGTAATAGTATTATTTCCTGTTGAAGAAACAACAGCTGATGAGTTATCTATTGAAAATACAGCTTCTATGTTTACATCCTGGTGGCTAAGTTATATCAGCGAACAATTAATGCAGCAATTTTTTATTAACTCCTCAAAATTTGATGATATTTTTTGGGAAGTTTATTTTCCGTCAAATTAATGTATGAATGCCGTGTTACAGCCAGACGGCAGATTTGTCAAAAACGGGATAACGCTTCTTTCCGGTGTTGATCCTGTCGGTCGTGCCGAAAAAACGGTTAATTCGTTAGTTGTCAAAGAAAAAACTCTTTTTTTATGTCTGTCTCCATTATTTGGATACGGGCTTTCCTGTCTTGTTTCACGTTTAGAAACAGAGGCTCCAGGTTCTGCTGTTTTGTGTATTGAAGCTGATTCTGAATTGTTTGAATTTTCAAAAAAAAACATAAAACCTTCTTTACTTGATAATAATTTAGTGCGTTTAACAAACATTTGTGACGGCGAAAATCTTTATTCATTTATTTGTTATACCTGGGGACAGATGGCGTTTCGCCGGATAGAAGTAATCAAGCTGACAGGCGGCTGGCAGTTATTTACTGATGTTTATGATTTACTTGGCAATTATATACGCCGCCGGATTGCAACTGATTGGAGCAATGTTTTAACACTTACAAAACTGGGTCGTTTATATATCCGCAACACTTTACGCAATCTGGCTGTTTTATCTGAGTTTAATCCGCAGCAGGTTTTTTCAATTGATGAATTATCTTTTGGAAGCGATCCTGTTCTAGTACTAGGAGCGGGACCTTCGTTAGACGAAACTCTAGATATATTATGCCGTTTTTTTCCGCCGCTGGAAAAAAAACCTTTTAAAATTGTTTGTGTTGATACCTGTATTTATGCATTAAAAGAGCGGGATATTATACCGGATTTAATTTTTATTCTTGAAAGTCAGCACTGGAATCTGCGCGATTTTATCGGCTGCAAGGATTGGAATGTCAATATTGCAATAGACATATCTTCTCTGCCTGCATCGGCGGGGCTTTTGTCAGGAAATAAATATATATTTATGACACCGTGGACTGAGTTAAAAATATTTAAAAGATTAAAAGAAGCTAATCTTCTTCCTGTTAGTATCGCGCCGCTTGGTTCTGTAGGATTAACAGCAGTTGAATCGGCGCGGCGTTTAACTAATGGCAAAATAATCTGCGCAGGATTAGATTTTTCGTTTACTGACAGTAAATATCATGCGCGATCTACTCCCGGTCATAAAAGTAAATTGAATTTACAGAATCGTTTTAAAAGTATTTTAAATACAATAGCTTATGAATCTTATTCCATAACAGATGTTTCAAAATCCGGTCTTTCCGTTAAAACAAGCGCTGTTATGCGCGGTTATCGTGATTTATTTGAGCAGGAATTCAGCGGCGATTGCAGGATATTTGACATAGAAGGAAGCGGACTGCCGTTGGGAATAAAAACCCTCTCGATGGAAGAAGCGATTAATTTGTTAAAATTAGATAAAGAAGAAATCACACAGAGGCACAAAGGCACGGAGGAGGAAGAACAAAAAAAATTAACTCCGTGTACTCCGTGTCTCCGTGTGAAAAATTCCGAATTAATTAAATTTTATAATATCGAAATAAAATTATTAATAGAATTGAAAAAATTGCTTACAGGTGATGATGAAATGAACAACGAAAAACTTACGGAATTAATCGAAGAATGTGATTATCTTTGGGCGCATTTTCCCGATTATTCAGGCGGGCGCAAACCGAATATAAGCGATGTTTCATTTTTAAAACGAATACGCGCAGAAATTGACCCGATGTTAAAACTTCTTGAAAGGGTTAAAAAAGAAATTTAATTTTACTCAAAAACTTCATCTGCAAAAGGAATAGATTCCATCGCCCCTTTTTTTGAAACAGTTATCGAAGCTGCTTTGCATGCAATTGATAAAGATTGCTGAATAGGCATATTTTTTTCTCTTGCTGTCAGGAAAAAACCGGTAAAAGTGTCTCCTGCTGCGGTTGTGTCTACCACAGGAACTTTAACAATATCATTTTTTAATCTGGTTTCTCCAAAACCGTAAAAAACTCCGTCTTTTCCTGCTGTAAGGATAATTTCTGATGATGGATAAAGTTCTGTCAATTTTTCAAGAGAATCTTGCGGACTTGTATCAGGTGTAAGCCCTGCAAGAGCCGAGCTTTCAATTTCATTGACAAAAATCCAATCGGCAAGATTTAAAGGAAGCAAGGTGATTTTTTCGTTAAAAGGCGAAGGGTTAAGACAAATTCTCATATTTTGTTTTTTTGCAATTTCCATTATTAATTTAAGATGGACAATTTCATTTTGTAAAACGATAATATCACCGGGATCAAATCCGGCAATAGTTTCTTGTACTTCTTGTATTGTAATTTCTTCGTTTCCGCCTGGGTATAAAATTATGGAATTTTGTCCGTTTTTATCGATTTGAATAATTGCCTGTCCTGTAGCTCCGCCGTATTCTATTACTCTGCCGGTATTGATTCCATAAGACTCTAAAAGTTCTAAAATAAACTTACCATCAGTGCCTATTTTACCTGCCATATAAACCGGCAGTCCCGCCTTTGCAAGAGCTGCCGCCTGATTTGCTCCCTTGCCGCCTGCGCTTTTTGCAAACAAAGAACTGCTGATTGTTTCGCCGGGTTTTACAATGTGGTCAACAGAGTATAAAAGATCGATATTTATTGAGCCAAATACAAGTACTTTCATAAATTTATGTTATAATAATACTTGGGAAATTAAAACTATTATACAGGAGATTAATTATGGATAATATGGAAAATATAGTTAAACCTCAAACTGCCCCTTTATGGACAGATTTTGTCGGACCAGGTGAAAATCAGAATCAGGGGCTTCTTTCGCGGCTTCAAAAACCGAATAGGAAAATAGATGTAGTTTTAGATACCGATACATTTAACGAAATTGATGATCAATATGCGCTTGCTTTATTAATAAAATCCGATGAAAAACTGACTATAAAAGGATTATACGCCGCTCCGTTTTTTAATCAAAACTCTTCCAGCCCTGCCGATGGTATGGAAAAAAGTTACAGTGAAATTTTCAATGTTCTTACTTTGATGAAACGAGATGATTTAAAACCATTGGTTAAAAGGGGTTCTTTCCGTTATTTACCAAGTGAAACAGAATATGTCGAATCTGATGCGGCAAGAAATCTTGTTGAACTTGCTATGTCGTATTCGCCTGAAAATCCTTTATATGTTGTTGGTATCGGCGCTATTACAAATATTGCTTCGGCTATTATAATGCAGCCTGCGATAATCGACCGTATTGTTATTGTGTGGCTTGGAGGCAGCGCTTTACATTGGCAGGATAATATGGAGTTTAATATATCGCAGGATGTAGCTGCATCAAGGGTTGTATTCGGATGCGGAGCCGCATTGGTACAGCTTCCGTGCATGGGTGTAGTTTCTTCTTTTACAACAAGCGGACCGGAACTTGAATATTGGCTTAGAGGAAAAAATGATTTATGCAATTATCTTTTGGATGTTACAACAAAAGCTGCCAATCATGATTCAGGTATTTCTACATGGACTCGTGTTATTTGGGATGTTACGGCAATCGGCTGGCTTTTAGACGGCGATTTTATGAACGATAGGTTGGAACATTGTCCAATCCCAGAATACAGTCACCGGTACAGTTTTGATAACCGCCGCCACCTTTACCGTTATGTTTACCACATTAATAGGGACAATCTTTTTAAAGAACTGTTTGAAAAGCTGGCGAAATAATTTTATTCATCGCGGGATTTTAACACAGCTAAAAACGCACTTTGCGGAAGCTCAACATCGCCGACCATTTTCATGCGTTTTTTGCCTTCTTTTTGTTTTTCCAAAAGTTTTCGTTTGCGCGTAATATCGCCGCCGTAACATTTTGCAAGTACGTCTTTGCGAAGTGCGTTTACAGTTTCTCTGGCAATTACATGGCTGCCAATCGCGCCCTGTATGGGGATCTTAAACTGCTGGCGCGGGATTTCATCACGCAGCCTTTCGCAGAATTTTCTCGCACGATCGTATGCGCTGTCTTTAAAAACAAGCTGAGAAAGCGCGTCTACAGGTTTACTGTTAAGCAGAATGTCAAGTTTTACAAGTTCTGTAGCTTTATAACCGGAAATATCATAATCGAATGACGCATAACCGCGGCTTATACTTTTTAAGCGATCGTAAAAATCGAATAATACTTCGGCAAGCGGCATATCAAAAATAAGTTCGACTCTTTTTTCATCGAGGTAGGTCATGTTTGTTTGTACACCTCTTTTTTCCATGCAAAGCGTCATTATATTTCCAAGATAATCTGTAGGTGTAATTACAGCGGCGCGGATGTACGGCTCTTCTGCGCTTTCAAGGCGGCCTTCGTCGGGATAGTCGACAGGATTGTCGATAAACATTTCTTCGCCGCCTTTTACTTTTACTTTGTATTTAACAGAAGGAGCTGTAAAAATAACCGATTGGTCAAACTCACGTTCAAGGCGCTCTTGTATAACTTCAAGGTGTAAAAGTCCCAAAAAGCCGCAGCGAAAACCAAAGCCTAAAGCGGCAGAAGAATCTTTTTCATAAATTAAAGATGCATCGTTTAATTTTAATTTTTCCATGCTTGTGCGAAGTTCTTCGTAGTCATTTGAATCGACAGGATATATAGAAGAAAAAACAACAGGTTTAACTTCGCGAAAACCCGGCAGCGCGGATTCGCAAGGATTGTCCGCTCCTGTTACAGTGTCGCCGACACGAACATCGCTTACAGTTTTAATTCCTGCGATAATGTAACCAACATCTCCTGCGGAAAGCTCTCCTGTTTCGACTAACGCAAGTTTAAAAACACCGGCTGTTTCAACTTCGTAAACAGAATTGTTTGACATAAAGGTAATTTTCATTCCCTTTTTTATTTTTCCGTCAAACAAGCGAAGATGCACAACTACGCCGCGGTAAGGATCGTAATGGCAGTCAAAAATTAACGCACGCAGCGAAGATTCAGGATTACCAGAAGGTGCGGGGATTTGGTTTATAATAGCTTCAAAAAGTTCGTCTATACCAATACCCTGACGGGCAGAAACAGGAATTGCTGTATCAGAGTCAAGCCCAAGGTCTTTATCTATTTGTTTTTTTACACGGGGAATGTCTGCAGCGTTCATGTCGATTTTATTAATTACAGGTACAATTTCCAGGTTGTGTTCAAGAGCAAGGTACATATTGGACAAAGTTTGAGCCTGCACACCCTGTGTTGCGTCAACCAAAAGAAGCGCTCCTTCGCAGGAGTTTATCGCACGGCTTACTTCGTAACTAAAATCAACATGCCCGGGTGTATCAACAAGGTTTAAAGTATATTCTTTGCCGTCAGCGCTTTTGTATGGAATGGTGACAGCCTGGCTTTTTATGGTAATGCCTCTTTCTCTTTCGATGTCCATGTTATCGAGAATCTGGTTTTGAAAGTTGCGATCGTCAATTATTTTTGCTTTTTGAATGAGCCTGTCTGCGAGAGTAGACTTACCGTGGTCGATGTGAGCGATTATACAAAAATTCCTGATAAGTGATGTTTGTGCCATTGTTCACACTATAGCGATTTTATGATAAAATCACAATAGCATTATTAAGGAAGGAAAAATGATTGAACTATACAATTCCGGCGCTTATTTAATTAATGGTAAAGAAATAATTAAAGATGAGACCGATGCTGCTGCAAAGTTGTCACAATGCGGTATTTCTGTATCAAAAGAGCAGGCAAAAGAAGGGACTATTTCACACGGCATTATAGCCGCTCATAATAAAAATAACGATATACAAAACCTTACATTAAGGTTCGATTCACTTACATCACACGATATAACATACGTTGGAATTATTCAGACAGCGCGGGCGAGCGGCATGGATAAATTTCCAATGCCGTATGTTTTAACAAATTGCCATAACAGTCTTTGCGCAGTTGGCGGAACAATCAATCAGGATGATCATGTATTCGCTCTTAGCGCTGCTCAAAAATACGGCGGTATTTATGTGCCGCCGCACTTGGCAGTTATTCACAGTTACAACAGGGAAATGATGGCAGGCTGCGGTAAAATGATTTTAGGCTCTGACAGCCATACCCGCTACGGAGCACTTGGCACTATGGCAGTTGGTGAAGGCGGCGGAGAACTTGCAAAGCAGCTTGTTGGCAGAACTTATGATATGCAAGCCCCGGCGGTTGTCGGAATTTATCTTGAGGGTGAAGTAACAAAGGGTGTTGGACCTCAGGATGTTGCTCTTGCGATAATCGGCGCTACATTTAATAACGGTTATGTAAAAAATAAGGTGATGGAATTTGTAGGTCCCGGTATCGCAAAACTTTCGATAGATTTTAGAAATGGTATCGATGTTATGACAACAGAGACTGCCTGTTGGTCATCGATTTGGCAGACTGATGGTTTGGTAAAAACTTATCTAAATGATCGCGGCAGAATTGGAGATTACAAAGAGCTTAAACCTGCTAGTGCCGCATATTATGACGGGTTTATTAAAATAGATTTATCGAAAATACAGCCGTGTATAGCTTTGCCTTTCCATCCAAGTAATGTTTATACAATAAGTGATCTTCAAAAAAACGCAAAGGATATTTTAGCGAAAACAGAAGAAGAAAATAAAGGCACGGGATTAAATCTTAATCTTGGTGTTAAGTATCGAAACGGCGGAGTGTGGGCAGAGCAGGCGATTATCGCAGGATGTTCCGGCGGCATTTTTGAAAACATTATGGCAGCTGCGGATATAATGAAAGATACTTCCATTGGCAGCGGAAATTTTACAATGAGTGTGTACCCCGAAAGCCAACCCACCTTTTTAGAGCTTGTAAAAAACGGCGCTGTACAGACATTTATGAAAGCGGGTGTTCTTGTGCGTGAAGCGTTCTGCGGACCTTGTTTCGGCGCGGGAGATACACCGGCAAATAACGAGCTTTCCGTACGTCATGTTACACGCAACTTTATGAACCGCGAAGGCTCCAAACCTAATGACGGGCAGATTTCTTCTGTAGCATTGATGGATGCCCGCTCAATCGCTGCGACAGCGATCAACGGCGGAAAAATCACAGCGGCAACAGAACTTAATGTAAAATACGGCAAGTATAAATTTTTCTTTGACAAGTCAATATATGACAAACGTGTTTATAACGGAACTGGAAAGCCGCAAAATGAAACCGAGCTTGTTTTTGGTCCCAATATTAAAGACTGGCCTAAAATGCCGCCGCTTCCTGAAAATTTGTTATTAAAAGTGGTCAGTTTCATTACAGACCCTGTTACAACTACCGACGAACTTATACCATCAGGAGAAACTTCGTCTTACCGCTCCAATCCGTTAAAACTTGCAGAATTTACTTTAAGCCGAAAAGATCCGGATTATGTAAAACGTGCAAAAGAAGTACAAGCGATAGGAATTAAAAATGAGTCCGCGGATTTACACGGATTAACGCAGATTGAAAATTCCAGAAAAGAAAATGAAGAATTTATTATAGTTTTTGAAAAAATAAAAAAGAATTTCCCAAATTCCGTGCAATTCGGAATTGGAAGTGCGATATTTGCCCGCAAACCCGGTGACGGCTCTGCCAGAGAGCAGGCAGCCTCCTGTCAGCGGGTACTAGGAGCGAGCGCTAATCTTGCGCTTGAGTATGCGACAAAACGGTATAGGTCTAATCTTATTAACTGGGGAATACTGCCTTTTATAATTACTGATGAAAGCATTTTTAATCTTGATAGTTTTATTTTCTTCCCCGGCATTAAAACAGCAATTCAGGAGAAGAAAGAAACAATTACTGGTTTCGTGTTAGGCGATACTGTTAAAGAACTTACAGCAGCATTGGGTATTTTAACCGATGCCGAACGTCAAATACTTATTGACGGCTGTTTGATTAACTACTACGCGAAGTAAATTTTCCGTGAAAATCCGCGTCAATCTGCGGACAATTTTATCTGTTATTGCGGTGTCTATTAATAATTTCAAGGTCGTTCAATAACTGGCGGTTGTCGGGAAATACCGCAAGCCCTTCGTTTAAGATTCGCTCTGCTTCGCTGTAATTTCTTCTGTTCCATTCAGATGCAAAGCGGTTATGATAATCAATTGCAAGGTTATTTTGTATTATTATATCCAGATGAGAATAATTAGCGTCTGTTAATAATGTTTTATTTTCTTCCAGAAAATTTCTTGCGTCTTGAAATTTTCTTTCTCTGATGAACCTTGTTATTCTGTTATTTACCGCAGAATGCAAGAAATTTTGCCAGTGTTCAATGCCAAAATACATGGAAGAAGCTGTAACAGCCCATCTTATTCCATCTTCTTCACGGTTTGATCTTAATAAAGATGCGCCGTAATTAAATAATCTGTCTGTAAGATCATTTTTTGGGTTTGTAAAAATTAATTCGGATAAATACGCATCAGAAGGTGCGGCAGATAAATCACCCAATAATAAAGCGGCGCGGTCTACGGCAAGAGGAACGGCTTCGGTAAAATTATTTCTTCTTTCAAGTTCTGCAATTCTGTTATTTAAAATCAACGAGATAAGTTCAAGTTTGTTAATTGTTTGACGGTCTCTGTAATTTTGCGCCGGCACATAAGTAAAACCCGTTAATCTTCCGAATTGATCGTGAAATTCTCTGCGGTTACCCGGATCGAAACCAAAACGGTTTGTTGTTTCAACATCAATATTTTCATCATCGATATGAACTATTACAAAAGCATGATCTTTTGTAATAACCCCGCTTGTTTTTATTCCCATTGCTTCACAGAGGATAATATATAAAATTGACGAAGAAACACAATTAAATCTGCCGTTTGAAAAAATAGTATCAACTCTGGTTTGCTGAATGGTATAAGTCCGTAAAATATTTCTATGCATAAATGTAAGAATTGACTCTGCCGTTTCTCTGGCAGAAGTGCCTTGATCCGGAGAGTTTTGAAATTGCAAAACAGCGTTTCTGATTCTTTGAAGATTTGAAGCGTTTATATCGCCGGAAGCCCAAAGGCTGATTTCTGCAAGCTGTTCCCATGTAAGATTCTCATTTCCTTTGTTTAGGTTATAAAAATCCAGAGCTTTTGAGTCCGGTGTAAGCCGGGGAAAAGCCGGAGAATTATTTACCCTATTTTGCGGGTATATAACTTGCAAACTAATAAAAAATAATAAAAATAGGACAAAATTTCCAAGTTTTGCTTTTAAGAGGTTGTTATTTATTATTTCCATAATTGACGGTTTTTTGTTCACAACTTACTATAATATATATTGAAAAAAAAGTAAAATATTTATAGAGGTGTAAATGTCTGACAACCATGTCGATCTTTTAATAATCGGAGCAGGACCTGCAGGGCTTACAGCCGCTCAATACGGCTCAAGGGCAAATTTAAAAGTGCTGGTTATTGAACAGCTTGCCGCAGGCGGACAGGCTTTAGTTATAGATATATTGGAAAACTATCCTGGTAATGTAGAGCACCTTGATGCGGCAGGTAATGTAATTTCCGGCATTAAATCCGGTTACGATTTTGCGATAGATCTGCACAAGCAGGCAGAAAGTTTTGGAGCTTCTTTTTTATCCGGCTGTGTAAATTCAATAAAAAAAGAAAATGATATTTTTACGGTTAATCTAACAGATGGCAGTGAATACAGTGCATCCGGCGTAATAATTGCTACAGGTGCAAAACCGAGATTTTTGGGAGTACCGGGAGAAAAAGAATTTTCCGGTAAAGGTGTTTCGTACTGCGCTACTTGTGACGGGAATTTTTTCAGGAATAAAAAAATATTTGTAGTTGGCGGAGGAGATGCCGCATGTGACGAAGGGCGCTACCTTTCGCGTTTAACAGATAAGGTAATACTGATTCACAGACGGGATGCATTCCGCGCGCAAAAAGCGCTTGTGGAAAGAACGCTTAACAATCCTAATATAAAAGTACGGTATAACACGGTTATTAACGAAATTAAAGGCGATGTTAAAGTAAACTCTGTTGTTTTGGCTGATACTAAAACAGGTGAAATTTACGAAGAAGAAACAGACGCTGTATTTATTTTTGCAGGAACAGTACCGCAGTCCGATCTTGTGCGCGGACTAGGTGCTGCACTTGATGAAAGCGGATACATTATCACCGATCAAAAGATGGCAACTAACATAAAAGGACTATTTGCAGCAGGCGATATACGTTCCGGCGCTTTTCGTCAGGTAGTAACAGCCGCCGCCGACGGAGCCGCCGCCGCCCACCACGCCGCGGAGTACATTGATGCGCTTTAAAATATTTATATTGATTATATTTATATCATCGTATGTATACGGGCTGAATTTTCACGATGATGAGCCGCCTGCTGTGTTAGCCGCTAAACTTGAAAGCGCCATGACAGATGAACAGGCGCTTGCTCAAGTGTTTATGCTCGGCTGGGTAGGAGAAGATCCTTCACCACTTATCATGGACTGGATACGCCAAAGAAATATCGGCGGTGTAAAAATATTCGGCTGGAATACAACAAATACTCAAAGGCTTGCAAGAGCTGTAGGAGAGCTGCAGCGTGCAAGTTTACAAGGACCGTTCGGCATTCCGCTGTTAGTTGCAACTGATCAGGAAGGCGGCTGGATACGCCATATAAGGGGTGCGACAAGCGAAACACCCGGTAATATGGCAATTGGAGCATCCGGTTATCCGCGCGATGCGTACCTGTCCGGTTATTATATCGGAAGAGAGCTGTCTTTGCTTGGTGTTAATATGAACTTTGCTCCTACTGTTGATCTTTTTACAAACCGCGATTCTGTAATAATTGGTCCCAGGGCTTTTGGAAGTGATCCTGTAAGAGCAGGCATATTAGGTTCTGCTTTTGTAAGAGGGCAGCTTGCCGCAGGAGTTATTCCGACAGCGAAACATTATCCCGGGCACGGCGCAACCGACCTTGATTCGCACGGAATTTTACCCAGAATAGAAGTTTCATACGAAACTTTGTGGAATAGAGAACTTGTTCCTTACAGAATGCTTGTTGCAGAAGGACTGCCTGCGGTTATGAGCGGACATCTTGCGTTTCCATTAACAGAAAGCGCAAATGCGCCAGCCTCTTTATCATCGTGGTTTTTGCGCGATGTGTTACGCGAAAGAATTGGTTTTAACGGAGTAATAATTACAGACGATCTTATGATGGTAGGCGCTTATGTATATCTTGGAAATATTCAAAGAACGGCAAAACAGGCATTAATTGCAGGTAACGATATTATTATGTTTTCAAGCACACCCCTTTTATTTGATCCTGTATGGACATTCCTTTATAACTCGATGAGAGACGAAGAAGATTTCCGCCAGGTAGTAAGAAGCGCAGCGCGAAGAGTATTGGAATTAAAATTAACATATTTAAAGGGAGAAGTTAGTGTTCCGTATATTCCGGACATAGCAAGAGTGGAAGCCGAGCTTCCGTATCCGGAAGGCCAGGCATTTTTCCTTAACCTTGCCGCAAGAAGCGTTACATTTGTAAAACCAAATCCGCCAGATACTGTATTTCCGCTTACAAGAGAAGATGCAGGAAGAGTTTTATTGGCAGGAAGATTCACGGATTTTTTCACATACGGCAGAATTGCATTTCCGGCAGCAGCGTCTTTCAGGTTTTCAAATACAACAAATCCGTCGGAAATTATCGCTGCTGCACGTAACGCAGATACAATTATATTCTGCCTTTCCGATAATAATGATCTGCGAATACTGAGGACTTTACAGGGGTTAAACAGAAGGATAATTGTTTTTTCGGTTTTAAGCCCTGTTCATATTGAAAATATTCCCTGGGTAACAGGCGCTGTTGCCACTTACAGTTATGCTCCGGAATCATTTGCTGCAGGTTTTTCTGCGATCATCGGAAGAATTCCTGCATTAGGTAACCTTCCTTATGATTGGTGATAATCATGATCTTAAACTAAACTGGAAAAAAATGAAAAACGGCGATATTCCTGCCGTTGAAAAAATATTAAGAAATGCAGAAAAAGATTATGTAAGCGCATGCGGTAAGTATTTGATGCGTAATGTTTCAAATGATCCTGTCTGGCTGCTTTGCGATAAAAAAGAAAATATTTATGCGCTTATAATAAACTCACGAAGTACATTAATTCCTGTTTTAAAAGGTATAAATGAGCTTGCTAGTTTAAAATTTTTAAAAGGCTTTTTACGGATTAAAAAGATTCACTCAGTGCAGGGGCTTAAAGAGGAAGTTATTGTTTTGGAAAATACGCTGAAACAAATCGGATGGAAAACATCTGAAACAATTGATTACGATCTTATGAGCCTTGATAAAAAACCAGATAATAAAATAAAAATTTCTAATGCCAATCCATTAAACCTTATTTTGCGTGTGCCGAAAATGACAGATTTAGACGCCCTTTCTCCGCTTCAGGCAGCTTATGAAAAGGAAGAAGTATTACCTAAGGGGTCAGTTTTTAGTCCTGCCGCAAGCAGAGTAAATATTGCTAATATTGTCGCAGGCGGTAAAATTTTAGCGGCACTGTATAATGGAAAACTTGTAGGTAAAATTAATGTAAGCGCTGTTTCGTTTACAAGATACCTTGTAGGCGGTGTATATGTGCATCCCGATTTTAGAGGAATGGGAATTGCCCGAAAAATGGCGTATGAATTTATTAACGAATTGATAAATGAAAGGGAAGGCAGGGGAGTGACGCTTTTTGTAAAAAAGAATAATATTGCCGCTAAAAAACTCTACACTGGTTTGGGTTTTATTACTCATGGAGATTACCGGATTGCTTATTACTAAGAACTTGATTTATTTGCCTTTTTTTCATAATATGTAATTACTGTGGCTTATCTATACGAGACTCACCTTCATACTTACGGTGTCAGCAAATGCGCAATCTCATTTGGAGCTGATTATATTGCAGGTTATATAGACAAGGGATACTCAGGTTTAATTGTAACCGATCATTTCTTTAATGCTAACTGCGCTTTGTCAAGGAAATTGCCTTGGGTGCAATGGGTTAACAATTTTTGTCGCGGGTATGAAAATGCAAAGGAAGAAGGAGACAAACAGGGTTTGGATGTTTTTTTCGGATGGGAAGAAACATTCGAAGGCTGCGATGATTATCTTGTATACGGACTGGATAAATCATGGCTATTGGAACATCCGGAAGTACGCAATTGGACAAGAGGCCAGCAATACAAAACCGTAAGAGAAGCAGGAGGCTGTGTTGTTCAGGCTCATCCTTTCAGGCAGCGCGCTTACATTCCGCGTGTAGTTCTTTCTGCAGGCTGTGTGGATGCGGTAGAAGCTGTTAACGGCGGGCATGAAGATTTTTCCAATGATGCTCTTGCGTACCGTTATGCGAAGAAAATAGGAAAACCTGTAACTGCCGGAACCGATATTCATGACGCAAGTGAAGTTTTATACGGTAATATATTCGGAGTTTATTCCGATAAAAAATTAAATAATATAACGGATTTTGTGAACATGATTTTGAATAACGAAGTTGCCGGTTTAAAAACTGATGATGATCGGCTAAAGTATTTTGGAAACGAAAGTGTCAGACTTCCTGTAGAAGTCAGAAACAGTGAAGACAAGGTAATTAGCAGAAACTGGAAGAATTATATTTAGGAGTTTTTATGAATGAAAAAGCAGCCCATGTGCCTGAAAGAATAAAAGAATTAAGAGAAATTCTGGACATCAGCGCTCTTGATATGGCAAAAGATATTGATATTCCTTATGAAACTTTTAAAAAGTACGAATCAGGTGATCTTGATATACCGATAAGCGTTTTGTATACAATTGCAGCAAGGCTTGGAACTGATGTTACTGTCCTTCTTACAGGCGAAGAAGCAAGGATGGACAGCGCTGCAGTATGCCGCAAGGGTAAAGGTGTTATGATAGAGCGTTTCCCGGGTTATGAGTTTTCCAGTCTTGCGTATAACTTTAAACACAGAACAATTGAACCGCTGCTTGTAACTTTGGATTCATCAAAGCCGCCGGCTGCTCTTGTTTCTCATTCAGGTCAGGAGTTCAATTTTGTAACAGAAGGGCAGGTAAAAGTGATTGTTGCAAAAACCGAACATATACTTTCACCAGGGGATACAATTTATTTTGATGCACGTCTTCCGCACGGTCAGAGCGCTGTTAACGGAACAGCACAATTTTTAACAATAATACAGGAATAAAAAATGAACGAGATACTTTCACGTTATCTGCCAAGAATAGATTTTGACAGCTACGAGGATTTTTATGAAAACTACAAATGTAATATGCCCGATGATTTTAATTTTGCTTATGATGTTGCAGATGAATGGGCAAGAATACAGCCGAAAAAACTTGCGCTTCTTTGGACAGACGATAGAAGAAGTAAAATCTTTTACATTTGCCGATATAAAGCGGCTTTCCGACAAGGCAGCCAATGCTCTTTTGTCGTTAGGTGTAAAAAAAGGCGATGTTGTAAAACTTATTTTAAAACAGCGCCCTGGTGTATGGGTAATTATGTGCGCATTATCTAAAATAGGCGCAATTTGCATACCCGGAACGTATCAGCTAACAGCAAAAGATTTGGAGTACCGCTGTAATATAGCCGATGTAAAACTTTTAATAACAGTTGACGATGCCGATGTGCTTGAAAGCATAAAAATTGCACGCTCTAACTGCCCAAAACTGGAAAAAATTGCCGTAATCGGCAAAAATATTCCTGCCGGATATTTAAACATGCATGATGAAATCCAAAAAGCGTCTGAAAATTTTACAAGAATACCTACAGTTACAAAAGATCCAATGCTGATATATTTTTCTTCCGGTACTACAGGAATGCCGAAAATGGTTATACACAATCATTCGCTGCCGTTAGGTCACATTGTTACAGCAAAATACTGGCATAATGTAGAAGATAACTGTGTTCATTTAACTCAGACTGATTCCGGCTGGGCAAAATTTGCCTGGGGCAAAATTTACGGACAGTGGATTTGCGGCGCGGCAATAGGCGCTTATGATACGGAAAAATTTGTGCCAAAAGGAATGTTAGACGCAATACAGCGATTAAAGCCGCATACATTCTGCGCACCTGCGACAGTTTTTCGTTATCTTATTAAAGAAGATTTATCCGGTTATGATTTTAGTTTTATCCAGCATACATCGGTTGCAGGAGAACCTTTAAGCCCGGAAGTTTACAATAAGTTTGAAGAACTTACAGGACTTGTTATCCGCGAAGGATTCGGGCAAAGCGAAACTTCAGTAATGGCTGCTGTATTTAAGTGGCTGCCTGTAAAACCCGGTTCAATGGGAAAACCTGCTCCGTTATTCGATTTAAAATTGTTAGACGAAAACAAAGAAGTATGCGACGAAGGTATTGTCGGCAATATGAGCATTACAAAAGCCGGTAAAAATATGTATGAAAGCGAAGGTAGCGCTTCCTGTAATAACCCGCCAGTAATAGGCAATTCTGATTTTCCCGGTCTTTTCAGGGGTTACTGGAAGGATGAAGAAGTAACTGAAAGTGCGTGGAATAACGGAACTTATCAGACAGGCGATATGGCATGGCAGGATAATGACGGCTATCTTTGGTTTGTCGGGCGTAACGACGATGTAATTAAATGTTCAGGTTACCGCATTGGTCCCTTCGAAGTAGAAAGCGCGCTTATGGAACACCCTTCTGTTTTAGAATGCGCTGTAACAGCCGCACCGGATAAAATGCGCGGTCAAATTGTTAAAGCTACAATTGTTTTAAGCCGCGGGTTTAGTGCTTCTGAAGAGTTAAAAAAGGAACTGCAAAATCACGTTAAACGTGTAACAGCGCCTTATAAATATCCGCGTATAATCGATTTTGTTCCCGAACTTCCAAAAACAATCAGCGGAAAAATAAAACGCATGGAAATCCGCAAAAAAGATTACGATTGATTTTGGAATGTTTAATTAGAAATTGGAGCTAATGTAAGATGATAGCCAAGTGAACGTGCAACTTTATCAAAAGTACTAATTCGCGGATCACCGCCTTTAGCAAAGGATCTATATAATCCTGCACGATCAATACCTGCATCACGAGAAATAGCAAGCATACCACGCGCTTTTGCAGCAACTCCTAAAGCATGAGCAAGCAAACTGGGGTCGGTGTCGTTTTCTGCTTCAATAATAGAAGCCTCAACAAATGCTTGAATATCATCTTCGGTTTTTAATTCTTCATAAATGTTCCATTTAGTTGTTTTCATTTACTTTACCTCTTTTTACGGTCTTAACCGTTTATTAATATAACCATGAAAAATATTTCATATTAATTCTTTTGCAAGTTTATGTGCCTGTTTTATATCTGCTTGTTGCGTACTTTTATTACCTCCGCATATGAGAAAAATTATTTTTTTTCGGCGAATTGTGTAATATACACGGTAACCGGGACCGTAATCAATAACTAAAGCACGAATTTCTCCGCCTTCCGGCGACCAATTGCCAAAATTACCTTTGGAAGCGCGTTCAATTCTGGCTCTAATTCGCGCCTTTGCACGAATATCTGTTAAATTATGCAGCCAATCAGTAAAGATTTCAGTTTTATCAATTTCGTACATACTTTTAATGTAGATTATTATCTACAAAAAATCAAGTTCATTTTTCATTTTCGCTCAAATCTTTCGGGTTATGGTAATTATTTTTGCCAGTAAAGATACCGAAATCGCGCGTTTAAAAGCTGAACTGGAAAAACGGCAGTAAAAGCCTATTCCCGTTTTTTTCCTTCATCTTCTTGTTCTTTTAAAAGTTTTACCATTTTAATCGCAAGACGCCTGTTTACAGAGTTTAGCTTTTCGGCAATATCGACTAATAATTGTATTTCTAGTGGTAATAGTTGAAAATCTTTCTTTTTCTTTTCTTCAGAACCAGTAACAAGATACTCTACAGAAACTCCCAATGCACGAGCGATTTTTACCGCATTTTCAACATTTGGCAATGTTTTTTTTGTGTTTAGATAGTTGTCGAGTGTATGTTTCTTAATTTTTGTTATTACGGATAATTCTTTAACCATAACACCTTTATAAATCAATTCAGATTTTAAATTTTCCTTAAATCCCATGAATTTATGATTAACTTAAAAAGAATAATTGGATATTGACAATATTCTTATATAATGTTTATAATTTTCATGTTATTCTTATAAGAATAATGTATATTAATTATGTAAATATGACTAATTTGAGGAATTTCATGAAAAAATGGGTATTTTTGGCTGTTTTACAGTTATTCTTTATATTTTCGGTTTTCGCTCAATCTACAAGTGATGCGGAAAGGGCTGAAAGAGCAGCAAAGGAAGCTCTTATAAGACTGGAAAATACCCTAAGCGGTAATAGCTCTACAACACCCGGTATTCCGATACCACCTGCACAAGTAACTCGCGGAGGCACACAGCCGGCATGGGTTAATGACCCTTCAACTGCTTACAACAGAAACCACTTTATAACCGCAGTCGGGCATGGTACAAACCGTAATGAAGCAGAAAAACATGCTTTTTTAGAACTGGTTAACTTTTTCGGTCATTCAATACAAGGAGATTCAATTTTTCATAATGTATACTCTGAAGCGGTTTCCAGGGGGATTATTACTGTAACACAGGACACATTTATGCAAGATGTTATTGTTACATCTGCATCATTGGATGCACTTATTGGTGCACAGATTGGTAGTGTATGGGATTCAGGACTCGGGATGGTGTTTGCGCTTGTATATATGGATAGGGAAAAAACTATTTCTATTTATACAGATTTAATTATTTTAAATAATCTGAGTATCGAACAGCTAACAACAATGTGCGCTGCTCAAAAAATTACATTTGAAGGTTATGCGCGTTTTAAACTTGCTGAAACTATTGCAGGTATCAATGCAAAATATGCAACTATAGTTTCTGTATCCGGCGGCTCTACGACTTCCCTTAATATTAAAAGCGCAAATTCTTTAAATCTTGAAGCATCAGAAATTTTAAGAAACATCACCATTTATATAATTGTTGTTACAAATAATGATCAGGCAAACCGGATTCGGGATGCTTTTGCAAGGGTTGTAACTTCTGAAAATATTCGAACAAGAGGAAATAATCCTTCATATACATTGGAAGTACATTTGGATTTGAATGAAGTTACGTACCCAAATAATAATAATATTTACTGTAGTTATGTGATTAGTGCGAATTTGATCGACAATATGACAGGAGCTATATTATTACCTTTCAATATTTACGGCAGAGAAGGTCATAGAACTTTTGCCAATGCAGTAACGATAGTAATAACTAAAGCAGAAAATAGAATAATAGAAGAATATCCTATTAATCTAAGAGAGTATTTAAGCGGCATTTTGCCGCAAGAATAAAGTAAAAAAAGTTTCTTGTGAAACTAAAAACATTTTAAGGAGTTTTAAATGAAAAACCTGCATGTTCTTTTTTGTATTTTAATTATGATGATGTTTATCGGATGCGGTTCGTCTCCCTCTTCAACCCCTGATTCTGGTTCTCGTGCTTCTGCATCGGGTACGCAAGTAAATAATCCGCAATGGCTGGATGAAACACCACCAAGAGATGCTTTCCATGGTGTCGGTTATATTAGGTTGCAAGATGAGGGTGCTGCTTTAAGAGCAGCTACTCGTTTAGCAAGACAAGATGTCGCAGAACAATTAAGTCAGTTGGTTCAAGGTATGATGACAAATTATTATCGTGAAGCTGGAACTTTAAATAATCCGACAGCAATACGGCATATTGAAGAAGTAAGCAGAATTGTATGGAATGTTGACCTCTCCAACGCATTTGTAATAAATCGTACTCCAATGCCTAATAATACCTGGTGGGTTCGTGTTAGCTTATTAAAATCCGATGCGAGAAATACCATTGTTGAAATATTTGATAATGAAGCTGATCGTTATAGCACATGGCTTCGAGATGAAGCAGTAAGAATGTTGGATAATGAATTAAATAGATCGCAATCTAGACCTACCCCTCGTACGGAGTAAACTATTTTTCTATTGGCAAGAAGTATTTTTAAAAATTTTTTACTATTGAAAGCTGGATAGATCCGGTTAATTTGTCAGTTTAGACTTTAGCTGTTGCTAAGAAATGGTAATAAATCAGGAGGATTAATTTATGAAAAAGACATTATTCATTTTGCTTGCAATTTTCGCATGTATCGGGTCATACCCCGTAGTTTTCGCACAACAGCAGCCTGTAGTTGCAGTTGCTCCCTTTGAAGCGACATCCGGTATTACAACTGCAGAAGCGAATATGATAACCCGTGTGTTTTTTATTCGTTTGGGTAATACCAACAGTGTAAGTTTAGTTGATCGCGCTGTAGTTGAAAGAACAATTCAAGAACAGAATTTTCAAGCTGGTGACTGGTCAAACCCGCAGAAAACCGCAGAATTGAACGAAGGGTTAAATGCTAATTGGATCGTACGAGGTCAAATTGAAAGGTTTACAACAGATATTCTTGTAACAGTAGAATTTTACAATGTTAGTACATTCAGGTTTATGGGTGGGATAGATATTCGTATTGAAGATGCAGATGAAGCTTATGACAAAATGGATCCGATAGTGGATAGATTGATACAGACAATTGCAAGCTCCGGAACTAGACCGCAAACAACTGGAACAACAACCGGAAATTTGGCAAACAGAACATATAATATTGGAGACAGGGGACCTGCAGGAGGAATTATTTTTCATGACAGGGGATTTGTCGCTGATGGTTGGAGGTATTTAGAAGCTGCACCGACAGATTTTACCGCTCAATGGGGTTTAGCAGGTGTAAATGTAACCGGAACAGATGTAGCGATAGGAAGCGGTAAACGAAATACACAAATTATTGTTGATAGACTAAGACTAGCAAGTGAAAGCAATCGCGCGGCTCAAATTTGTGCTGCAATGGAGATTAACGGATTTAATGACTGGTTTTTACCAAGCAGAGATGAATTGAATTTAATGTATATAAATCTAAGCCGAAGAGGATTAGGAGGTTTTGCTAGTAGTTGGTATTTATCTTCTTCGCAAAGTGTTTATAACACACATAGTAGGAGTGGAAGAGTTACTAGTACTAATTATTGCATGTGGAGTCAAAGGTTTAGCGATGGTTTTCAGAGCAACGCCGTCAGCAGGGGTAACGCATATTCAATTCGTGCCATCCGGGCTTTTTAATACAGAGAACGATAAACAATGAGCAGGGAATAATGAAGAAAGAATTAACTTCCAATGTAAGTTATAAAATCCGCAGGAGTCATGCAAAGAATGCTGGAAGGACTAAAATCACTTTTATTTCTCGTAATAATATGAGTAATACCATTTTCTTTAGCAACAGTATATTGAACAGCATCCTCAAAATCTTTCCAGCGGAGACTCAAAGCATCAGCGATTGTTTTTTCAAAAACTGGAGCAATGGAGAAAAGATCGATAAGTTCATCCAGAATTATGTATACTTCATTTGCATTATAACGATCCTTACGAAGCAAATAAAAAATATCGGTTATGGAAGCCGCAGACAAACATCCAATTATACGTTTCTGGTCAACAAGTTTAAAAATTTCATAAGCATCCTGATAAAAATCAGCGCGTTTCAAAACCATATCCAGAACAATATTTGTATCAACAAGAACTTTCATTTTAAGTACTTTGCAAGCCTTTCAGCTCGGATTTCTTCAAGAGTTATATCACCTAGGTGTGATGCTATGCCCAGAAGTCTGTCTGCACGAGGTGTTGCTTGATTACTGCTTTCTGGTACGGGTTTATTTTGTGTCTCTATAACCGGAGTTACCTTAAATTCTACTTTCGCAGGCCCTGCCGGAATTTCCCTGGGAGCAAGAAATTCAAAAAATACCCGATGGTCAGAAGGAATAGTTATCATTTGTTCCATAGTCATAAGTTTATTATACCACAAAAATTTAGAATGTTAAGGAGTAAATCATGAAAAAAGCTATATTTTTTTCTTTAATCATTTTGCTGGGTTTCACATCCCTTTCAGCTTCTCCCACAAGCAGAGATCAACTGGTTGGGACATGGGTCGCCACAGTTGAATATAATCGTTCATTCGACACCTATAGAATAAACCTTTCGGCAGACGGCAGTTGTGTTATTAAAATGACTAACGACAGAGCAGAGCAGGAAACAACAGGAAACTGGTCATGGGATGGCACAATGTTACGAATTAATGCAATTTTTAGGAACGCAAGAATTACTTACCAAAACCATATTCAATGGACAAGCGTAGTAAATTTTATTGATAACAATGCGTTTAACATTGTTGTAAGACCTGCCGTTAACGGCTCCCTTACACGTTTTACGTTTTTCAGGCAAGAAGGTTTTGACGAACAGGTTATTAAGCAAGCTTTTGATTCATTATGCGAACATATTCCATTACGTTCTCGTATCGCCATTATCAATATTAGCGCATCAGATCCAGCCGAAGAAAATTATTATCTTGATGAACTTACTCTTCTTTTTGTTAACTCAAGAAGATACACCATTGTAGACAGACGGGATATTAATGCAGTGTTAGCGGAACAAGATTTCCAATTATCAGGTTATGTCGATGATGATGAAATTGTCTCAATTGGTAAATTTCTCAGCGCAAACGTGGTTATTACGGGAAACATCAGCGGTACAGGCTCGCAAAAAAGGTTGGTTATAAAAGCTATTGATGTTTTAACTGGCGAGATACTTGCGATGTCACCTATTTCACTTTGATGAATGGAGGTTTAAATAGAAGAGCTGGTGGTTGGGAGTAAATTGTATCAAGATTCGGCATAACGCTCCCTGACATGAGCTTCCCAGCCATCACCATTGGATGCTGGCAATTCTACGGTTCCTTTATCAATCATTTCTTTTTGCAGAAGTTTTCTGATATCTTCAATATGCAAATTGTGTGTAACAGTAGTTTGTGTTTTATTAGCAGGTTTAAAAGTCAATATAGCTTTTCCTTCAGGGATTGTTTTGGGAATTTCAAGAGTAATTCGGCGATTAGCCGGAATATCAATTATTTGTTCTACAATCATGTATCTAATATAATATAAAAATCAAAAACAAGGAAGGATTATTTTGAAAAAACCATTACTATCCGGGTTTTTTAGTGTGAGAGAAATTTTTTTTTAATGAAATCGATAAATTATACAGCGACAGCTATTTTTTCTCGTATCATTTCACCGATGATGTCTGAAGGTGTTTTATGGGTAGATTCGGAAGTTACCCGAAGCCATGTAGATGATACATCATCAAGAATTACAACATTTCCTTTATGTTTCATAAAAAATCCACTTTTTCCATCACCAGATACTTTTGGAGGGTTTTTTGTTACCAGTTCATCAAGAGCATCGGCTTCTTCATCAGTCATTCTTGCCATAATTTTATATTCTACCTCCTTTGTTCAACAAATGATAGTAGCTACTTTGACATTTCATTGCATGAAATACGTTAACAGTTTGTTCATCTATAATATTATACATTATTTCAAGCAAATTACCATTGTTATCAAATCCCAAAAGCAAATGTTTGTCATTAACATCATCCCAAATATCATCAAAAACAACATTAATCATAGCTTTTCGAATTGCTTCTTCTTTGATGCCATGTTTAAAGGCAGAAGGGTTAAATTCAACAATTATATTCAAAAATTTAATATAACAAATTCCCAGTAAAAAGTAAAGAAAAATTATTTTAGGAGAAAATCATGAAAAAACCAGTACTATTCGGGTTTTTTAATGTTATGGAAAAAATACAATGAAGAATTTTGCCACAAACCACACGAAATCGTGCCTTCGGCACGTACACGAACCTGTAGTTCGAAAACTCTCGTTTTTCGTGATGGTTCGTGTGGTTCGTGGTAAAAAAATAGAAATTAATTTTTAGGAGAAAGATATAAAAAAACCATTACTATCCGGGTTTTTTAGTGTGGGAGAAAAAGCGGAATAATGATAAAAGATTTAACTTTCAATGCAAGCTATAAAATCTTCAGGGCTCAAACATTTAATATCGGAAGTTTCATAATCACTTTTATTTCTGGTGATAATATGGGTAATACCATTTTCTTTAGCAACAGTATATTGAACAGCATCAATAACAAGAACATTCATTTGAGATACTTATTAGTTAGTCTTTCTTCTCTGATCTTTTCTATAGTGATATCGCCAACATGGGAAAGTATTCCTAAAAGAGAATCCGAAATGGGTGTGGCGGAGCCTTTAGAAAAAACAGAATCCTTACTAATATTTGGTTCAGGTTTGTTCTTTTTCTCTATAACCGGAGTTACCTTTAGTTCTACTTTCGCAGGTCCTGCCGGAATTTCCTTTGGTGCAAGGAATTCAAAAAACACCCGATGGTCAGAAGGTATAGTTATCATTTGTTCCATAGTCATAGGTTTAATATACCATAAAAATAATTATAAAACAAGGAGAAAGATATGAAAAAACCAATGCTATTTATTGTTTTATTAACTGTTTAATCCGCGGACAATTTAAACAAACAATAACCTGTTTTTCTCAATCCATCCGCAACCAAACAAATCCTTGTGTGTCATAATATGTAATGAAAGAAATTAAACCCAATGATGGTTTACATAAAGAAATTGTAAACGCTTTAATTCACGGAATAGGCGTAATTTTCGGAATAGCCGCCATACCTATTCTTTCCGCCATAGGAGCTAGAACCGGAAATGTCGCCGGTATAGTAGGCGCGACAATTTATGCGTTCAGCTTTTTAATGCTTTTTGTTTTCAGTACGCTTTATCACAGCACTCAAAATGAATATGCAAAAAAAATACTGCGTATCTGTGATCATGTTTCCATATTTATTTTAATTGCCGGCACTTATACTCCTTTTTTACTTGTATACATGTTAAATCCTTTTGGCATTACTCTGCTTTCGATACAGTGGTCTTTAGTGATTCTTGGTATTATTTTTGAATTATTTTTTAAAAGACGGAACTTGCTTAGCACATTAATTTATATAGCGATGGGTTGGCTTTTATTGGTCGGCGGAAGAATGTTTTTTATAACTCTGCCGACGCCTGTAATTATTATGATTATAATAGGCGGAGGTCTTTACACGCTGGGAACTATATTTTATCTTATTAAAAAAATACCAAATAATCATGCCATTTGGCATTTATTTGTATTATGTGCAGCCGTTTGTCACTATGTAGCTGTTTTGCTTACAGTAATTATGTCAGGATAGTATTATTTGCATATTGACATTTTATTTTATCGATTTTAAAATAAGATATGCTATTTGATTTTGGTTATGTTCACCCCCGCTGGATTTGGGTGGCTCTGGTTATTATATTCGCAGTTATCGAAGGTCTTACTCTGGGGCTTACAACTATTTGGTTTGCTTTAGCAGCTTTTATTATGGTTTTTTTATCTTTTCTGCCAATACCATTACCGTATCAAATATTGATTTTCCTTATTCTTTCAAGCATTTTTCTTATCTTTACACGCCCGATTGCGTTAAAAAAATTTAAAATAGGTAAAACAAAAACCAATGTTGACAGCCTTATTGGAAAACACGCTTTAGTTGTTAAACAAATAACAGAGTTTGACAGAGGTGAAATTAAAGTAAGCGGACAGATTTGGTCTGCAAGATTGGAAGAAGGGACTGTCTCACCTTTAATCGAAGGAACAAAGTGCGAAATTGTACAAATCGAAGGTGTTCAGGCGATTGTTCGGGCTTTGCAGAATATTGAAAATAATGAAAAAAACGAAAACTAAAAAATAAATTAGGAGTTTATTATGCCAGGAGTAGTAATTGTATTAATCGCGTTTATTCTGATAGTGATAATCACAAATATCAGGATTGTTTCACAGTCAAATGCGTTTGTATTAGAAAGGCTTGGCGCTTATGATAAAACATGGAGTACAGGCATTCATGTAAAAATTCCTTTTATAGACAGAATTGCAGCCCGTGTTACGTTAAAAGAGCAGGTGGCAGATTTTGCTCCGCAGCCTGTAATTACAAAAGACAATGTTACAATGATGATCGACACTGTTCTTTATTTGCAGATAACAGATCCAAAACTTTATACATACGGTGTTTGTAATCCGATGAACGCTATAGAAAACCTTGCAACTACTACTTTAAGAAATATAATCGGCGAACTTGAACTTGATGAAACACTTACAAGCCGCGATATGATAAATAACAGAATGCGAACGGTTTTAGATGATGCGACAGACCCTTGGGGAATTAAAGTAAACCGTGTTGAAGTTAGAAACATCACTCCTCCAAGAAGTATACAGGAAGCGATGGAAAAACAGATGAGAGCCGAACGCGAAAGACGCGAATTAATTCTTAAAGCAGAAGGTGAAAAACAATCTGCAATTCTTGTTGCCGAAGGACAAAAAGCGTCTGCAATTTTAAAAGCAGAGGCTGAAAAAGCTGCTGTTATTTTACAAGCCGAAGCTGCAAAAGAAGCAGCCATTCGTGAAGCCGAAGGTGAAGCGCAGGCGATACTTAATGTACAAAAAGCCACAGCAGACGGTCTTAACATGTTAAAGAGCGTAAATGCCGATGATCCGTTAATCAAACTAAAGAGTCTTGAAACCCTGCAAAAAGTTGCAGATGGTCATGCAACTAAAATTATAATTCCGTCAGAAATACAGAATTTGGCAGGATTGGTAACAGGTATCAGTGAGTTGGTTAAAAAATAGATACATGTTATAATTGCCGAATGGTAAGTATCGCTTTTACTGGCGGAGGGACAGGAGGGCATATATATCCTGGGCTTGCGGTGGCTGCGGAATTAAAAAAACAGTTAATAAGCAGTGAAATAAAAGACAGTAAGTTTAGGATATTTTGGATTGGTTCTTCTGCCGGGATGGATCGTTCCATTGTGGAAGCAGCAGGAATTGAATTTTTCGGAGTGCCTTCAGGAAAACTAAGACGTTATTTTTCTCTGCGTACAATTATAGATTTATTTAAAGTTACAGGCGGATTTTTTGCCTCGCGTAAAATTCTAAAAAAGCAAAAAGCTGTATTGCTCTTTTCCAAAGGCGGCTTTGTTAGTGTTCCGCCATGCGCTGCAGCTTCTTCGCTTGGCATTTCAGTTTTTACACATGAATCGGATTATAGCCCGGGGTTAGCCACTAAATTAAATACTCGTTTTGTAAATAAAAACGGAAAAATATTTACAGCTTACGAAGATACTATTCGTTTTTTTCCGCAGAAACTTCGTGACCGGATAACAGTAAGCGGTAATCCGGTTAGATCTGATTTTAGAAATGCAGATGCAGCTAAAGGCAGAACTTTTTTGGGAATAAAAGATGATACTAAAGTGCTGCTTGTTTTAGGAGGCAGTCAGGGTGCAAAAGAAATAAACGATTTAGTTAAAGCTGCTTTACCGCACTTAACAGAACTGTATACAGTTGTGCATCAGACAGGACCAAACCTTTCGTGGGACATTCCGGCAGCAGATCGGTACAAACCTTTTCCATATATAAAAGAAGAAATGCCTCATGTAATGGCAGCCTCTGATTTAATTCTGGGAAGAAGCGGAGCGGGAATTTGGGAATGGGCAGTTTTAGGAAAACCAATGCTGCTTTTGCCGTTAAGAGGAAGGGGTACAAGAGGAGATCAAATTGAAAATGCAGAGTTTTTCCAGAAGGCAGGAGCCGCTCAAGTTTTATCTTCACCTTATACTGACAGCGAAAATGCCGATATACAGGAATTAATGTTAGCTGTAAATATCATTGTTAATGATGATAAAAAAAAGGAAGCGATGGCAGCTGCCTCGGCAAAGATTGGAGAAAAAGACGGCGCAGGAATAATAGCAGGTATTCTTTATGAAAAAATTACAGGCGGAGCAGGAAAATGACTTTTTCCATCATTGATATTGTTTTTGTTGCTCTAATAGGACTTTTTATGATCCGCTGTTATCTTAAAGGTTTTGTAAGTGAACTGTTATCGATGGCAGGTATTGTATTCGGTCTTTTAGCTTCATTATATTTCTATAAAAACGGCGGTGCTTTTATAAAAGAAAAATTTCTGCCTGAATCAGAAATTATAGCAGAAATTATTGCTTTTTTATTATTATTTGTTATAGTATATTCCGTTATTAAATTATTGGAAAAAATGCTTTTAAATATTATCGATCAAATCAGCCTTACAAGCGCTGACAGTTTTTTAGGTATTATTTTTGGATTGGCAGAGGGTATAGTATTTGTAAGTTTAGTATTATTTTTATTAAAAGTTCAGCCGCTTTTTGATTCTTCCAATATTTTAAATAATAGTTTTTTTGCGCGTCTTTTGCTTCCTTTTATTACAGGAAAAGAAAATATAACAGAATCGCTTGGAGCTGCGGATGTTTGAAAATATTATCGATCAAGGTGCTGTTCTCCAATTGCGTGATGATATTATAAATAACCGTAATGCACCTTCCATGTTATTTTTCGGACAGCCTGATTTGGGAAAGAGCAGCGCTGCACTGGAACTGGCTCGTGTGCTTTCTTGTGAAAACGATGCGGCATGGAAATGTACTTGTTCTTCATGTGAAAATCACCGTTATCTGCAGCACGATGATCTTTTAGTATTGGGAAACCGTTCTTTTTCTGCAGAAATAAATGCCTGTTACAATGCATATTTACGAAACCCTTCGAATGCCGGCGTAAAACATCTTTTTTTCAGATCACTTCGTAAATTACTGCTTCGTTTTTCTCCGGTTCTTATGGAAGATGATCCAAAACTTTCAAAAATATCTTCTGTATTGCAAGCCTTTGATGAAAAGTTAGGTGAATTTTGGGTAAGTTCACAAAATTGTGATAATGAAACTTTAAAAAAAATATGTGATTCATTGATTAAAGATGCTCTAACTTTAGAAAATGATGGAATTGGAAATATAATCCCGATAGGGCAGATAAGAAAAGCATCTTATTGGTGCAGGTTAGCTCCTTGCGGTAAAAATAAAACATTAATTATCGAAAATGCACAAGACATGAGGGAGGAAGGACGTAATTCGCTTTTAAAACTTCTTGAAGAACCGCCTGTTTCTGTAAATATTGTACTTACATCACAAAGACGTGAGGCAATTATACCTACAATTTTATCGCGTCTGCGTCCTTATCGTTTTTTAAAAAGAAATGAAGAAAGCGAAAAAGAAGTTATCCGAAGGGTATTTCAGGATACTGTAAATGAAAAACTGCTAAAAAGCGGCAGTTCGCTTGTAAGCGCTTATTTAAATTCTTTTATGCCGCAAAAGACGGATGTTTTATATCCGCTTGCTGCGTGGTTTATTGTTTCGTTAATGAGAATTGTTTCTGTTTCCATGAAAAAAAAAGGCATAAAAACAATTCCGCAGATTGTTACCTCTTTGGGGATGCGTTATGCGCCAATAGCTGAAGAAGCCGGTTTTGAACCTTCAATAAAAGGAATATTTATTGTTAAAACACTTGTTTCAAAAAGCGGAAATTTTGACAATGACTGTTTTTCTCATTTTATTAAAATTTGCCTTGAATTAGTAAATGATGTTACACGCCTTGCAAATGATCCGCAGGGAATAATGTGTAATAAAATATTTTCAAAACATGCAGACGAAGCGGTAACAGCAGTTGAAATATTAAATATAAATGCGGCATCGGCTTTGGAAAAATTTTATTTTAATTTAAAAAAAGATTTAATAAGAGGGCTTTATGGTTGATTTTTTCCGGCGTATTTTGAAAAAGCTGGATAAATTAAATGAAGAAAAGCGCCGGGAACTTTTAATTTCAGCTATAGGCGAGATAGGTCTTTTAGAAAATGTATTGGATTCAATCGATAAAGGTATTCTTGTCTGTGATGAAGCGTATAATCTTATTATGGTAAATAAATGCGCTCAGCGTTTAATACCTATGAATTATACAGAAGGAATGAAATTAAAATCGGCAATAAAAGACGATAAAATTGTCGAAGCATTCAAAAACATTATTATAAACAGGGAAAAGGTCTCAGACATGGAGATCGATATTGAAAATCAGGGGCGAAACAGGCTTTTATCTGTTAATGTTGTTCCGCTTGTGCAGGATAAACAAATAACAGGAACACTTATTTATATTGATGATATTACAGAAAAACGAAAAGACGAAGCGCGGCTTAGAAGAGCGGAAAACCTTGCAAGCCTTACAACCCTGGCGGCAGGTGTTGCGCATGAAATAAAAAACCCGCTAGGTTCAATTTCAATTCATCTGCAATTATTACAGAAAGCATTGGCAAAAAAAATAAATTCATTTGAAAAAAAAGACGAAGTTAGTATTGATTTGTCTTTTGACAAATATTTTGATGTTTTAAAAGAGGAAGTAGAAAGGCTTAATCGTATTGTTGTTGATTTTCTTTTTGCTGTCCGCCCGATGAATCTTGAATTGCGCGAAGGTAATATTAATAAATTAATTTCTCAGATAATGGATTTTGTCCGGTACGAAATGGAACAATTAAATATTATCTGTTTTTTGGAACTTGATGAAAACCTGCCGAATATTTTAATAGATGAAAGATTTTTAAAACAGGCTATTTTAAATCTTGTAAAAAATGCTCAAACAGCCATGCCGGAGGGAGGAGTTTTTACTATTGCTACCAATTATGCCGATAACGAAATAAGAATTTCTGTTTGTGATACAGGAATAGGTATAAGTAAGGAAAATTTGGGTAAAATATTTGAACCGTATTTTACGACAACCGAAACAGGGACTGGATTAGGGCTTACTCAAGTGTATAAAATAATAAGAGAACACCATGGTGAAATATCCGTGGATTCCATGCCTGGAACGGGTGCAGAGTTTAAAATTATTCTTCCTATGCCTCAAAAAGATACTCGTTTTTTAGAATATAACGGAGAAAATAAAACATGAATTTCAAACTTCTGGTAATTGATGATGAAAAAAATATCCGCGAAGGACTTGCAGAGTTTTTACAAAGTGACGGGTATGAAGTAGTATGCGCCGCTGACGGCGATGAAGGATGGAATCGTTTTACAAACGGTGATATCGATCTTGTTGTTACAGATTTAAAAATGCCCGGTATTTCAGGGGATGAATTAATGCGGCGAATAATCGCAAGGGCTCCGGGATTTCCTGTGATTATTTTAACAGGACACGGCACGGTTGAAAGCGCTGTAGCAGCAATGAGGGAAGGAGCCTGGGATTTTCTTTCCAAACCTGTAGACCTCGATCATCTTTCATTAAAAGTAAAACGTGCGCTTGAAACAAGGGAATTATTTTTCCAGCACCGCAGAATGGAAGAAGAGCTTGAGCGTAAAAAACAATTCAAATCAATAATCGGCAATTCCCGTAACATGAAAGATGTTTTTGATACGATGAATAAAGTCGCTCCGACAAAAGCATCAATTTTAGTAACAGGCGAATCCGGGGTTGGAAAAGAGCTTGTCGCAGATGCAATTCATGAATTATCTCCAAGAAAGGATCAGCCGCTTGTTAAAGTCCATTGTGCGGCACTTTCTTCGTCTTTACTGGAAAGCGAATTATTTGGACATGAAAAAGGAGCATTTACAGGGGCTGTTTCACAAAGAAGAGGCCGTTTCGAGCTTGCTTCAGGCGGAACATTATTTTTGGATGAAATCGGTGAAATAGATCAAAATATTCAAATAAAACTGTTACGTGTTTTACAGGAGAAGAAATTTGAAAGGGTAGGCGGAGAAAAAACTATAGAAACAGATGTTAGAATTATAGCCGCTACCAATAAGGATTTAAAACTGGAAATAGAAAAAGGCAGTTTCAGAGATGATTTATACTTTCGCCTGAATGTGGTAAATATTCATGTCCCGCCGCTGCGTGAAAGAAAAGACGATATTCCCGTTTTAGCTGCAGCCTTTTTAAAAGAATTTGCGCAAGAGAACGGAAAAACAATCGAAGGTATACATGAAAAAGTGCGGTCGCGCCTTTATGCTTATGACTGGCCTGGAAATATCCGTGAACTTCGCAATTGTATCGAAAGCGCAGTTGTTATGTGTCAATCGAAAATAATTACTGTCGATGATCTGCCGCCTGTTTTCCGTAATGCCGAAGATGACGGCTGGATAAATATAAGGCTTGGCGTAAATATGGCAGAATGTGAAAAAATAATTATTCATGATACCCTTTCTTACTGCAAAGGCAATAAAAGTAAAGCAGCAGAAATATTGGATATAGGAAGAAAAACACTAATCCGCAAACTTGCCGATTATGAAATAGATGGAAAAGACGGAGAAGAAGATTAACAAAATTCATTTACCACGAAATACACGAAAAGCACGAAAGTTAGCTTCGATATCGAATTGCAGGTTCGTGTTGGCTTGTCCAGCACCTAAGTTTTAGGTGCTGGGTGAATGTGGTTCGTGGTTAAATATTTTAATGAAATACTTTTCTAAAGTTTAATTCAATTTGTTTTTCTAGTTCATCTTTTGTAATAATATTTCCTACTGTACTTCGCAATGCTGCCGCAGTTTCAAGTATTAACGGAAGGTCACTCCAGCTTGAAAATTGTTTTCCCCGCTGCGGCTGGTATGGAGCGTCTGTCTCTGTAAGGAGTCTGTCTGCCGGAAGTAATGAACAGCTTCGTATTGCTTGTTTGTGATTAAGTTTTATTGTATTACCGAATGAAAAATAGGCATTTACACCGCAGTTAAGAAGTGAAGCAGCTTCTTCATAAGTACCTGACCATGAATGAAAGATAACAGACTTGCATTTGGATAAAAATTTTGACAGCTTAAATATTTTAAACATTGCCTTGCGTACATGAAGTACAATGGGAAGATCATATTGCAAAGCTATTTCCAATTGAGATGCGAAAATCTTATCTTGATATGATTCTGTCTCTTTATATAAATCGTTAAATAAATCAAAACCGCATTCGCCGATTGCAGATATTTTTTTATCTTTTGCAAGATTGTTTATTATTTGCAGATGTTCATTTAGTTTTTTTTCTATTTGCAGCTCATTGTTTTTTATGTACATGGCAGGCAGCTGCGGGTGAATGGCGAAACAGGGAATAAATGAATCATTAATATATTCAAGTTCTTCAATGAAACAAGAGCTTGCTGCGGCTAATACTCCAAGGCGTTTTCGCTCTTCATCGTATTCTTTAAAAACTTCTGCAAGATCATAAGGGTGGCAGTGGCAGTCAGTATACATTATTTTAAAAAAGGATTGTACATTATAATTCTTGTGTTTAACCTTTCCATTACTGTATAAAGAAAGTCCATCGTAAGACGGCTGCCTGCACTTCTCAAACCGTGTGTTTCCAAAAGTTCATCGGTATACATATATAAAGGATATAATTTCGTATTTCTAAAACCGCTTTCGTAGTGAGTTACTACCGGAATCATTCCGATGTCAGAAATGGAAAGTTCAAAAGGATAATAAGCGCTTTTTGTAAAAGTTAAAACCATCAATCCGCCGATGACTCTTTCTCTTTCTCTTTGGTTTGAAGCGAAATTACCAAGTGAAAAAAAACATAATGTTTTTCTTCCGTCAGGCAAAGTAATGGTTTCTACCCGCTGGAGTACATGAGGGTGATGTCCGATAATCAAATCTACATTATGCTCAGCCATAAATTGTGCAAGGCTTGTTTGATCCCTGTCTGGCTGCAGAAGATATTCGCCTCCCCAATGCACCGAAACAATTAAAAAATCGCATAACGGACGCAGGGCATTAATTTCCAAAGCCATTTTTTCCCTGTCTATAACAGAAACAAGATTTGGATTATCTCTTGGTAAAGGAATCCCGTTTAAACCGTATGTATATGATAAAAACCCCAGTTTTATATTATTTTTTTCTACTATACGTGCGCTTTCACCTTCTTTACGTGCGCCTATAACTGTAAACTCTTCTATCGTATCCAATAAATCAAGTGTAGCGTATAATCCGTTTCTTCCTTTATCCATTGCATGGTTATTTGCAATATTAACAATGTCAAAACCAGTGTCAGCGAGTGTTCTAGCTAATGATTGAGGTGTATTAAAAAGCGGGTAACCCGAATAACCAAAACTAGTCCCTGCCATAACTGTTTCTTGATTGATAAATGCAAGGTCGGCGTTCGTAATAATACTTTTTACTTCTGTATAAATTGGAGAAAAATCATGGGTTCCGTTTATAAAAAAATTATTTATTATCGTATCATGAAAAAGATTATCACCTGCTGCAACAAAAGTGACAGTATAATCCGGCAGAACTTCTTCTGTTATTTCTAATCCGGGTTCAGTTTCCGGTATTAATGGTTTTGGATCACAAGAATAAAATATAAATGTAATTAATAATAAAATAAAGAATTTATTTTTCAAGTTTGCCTCCTATAACTCTTTGTGATCCTGAAAGATCATTATATAATTTTATATCATTAAAACCATTTTTTTCAAGTAATATGGCTATACTTTCCATTTGATCCGGTGAGGCTTCCAGCAAAAGGAAACCTCCTTTTTGCAAGTTTTCGGGAGCTTCATCTATAATCCGCCTTATGATCTCCAAGCCGTCTTCTCCTCCGTCAAGAGCAAGATGCGGTTCATTTTGTACTTCAGCTGATAATGTTTGTATATCGCCGGAAGGAATGTACGGCGGATTGGAAACGATAAGAGAGAATTTGTGCGAAGAATTTTCACCGTTTCGCGGAGTATGGAGGGTAGTATTGAGAAGAGCATTAAATAAATTTCCTTGATAGAAGTGAATTTTGTTATAACCAAGAAGATTATCTGCGTTTTGTTTCGCTACTTCAAGTGCGTCAGCGCAAATATCTGCAGCATATATTTCAAGCTCCGGTATTTCGTTTTTTAACGCTATGGCAATTGCTCCGCTGCCGGTACACAGATCCAAAACATTTATTTGTGTTTCGTTTTTATCAAGTTTGCTTATTATTTCTATAACTGCTTCTACAAGCGTTTCTGTATCCGGTCTTGGAACCAATACGGATTTATTTACAATAAAATCAAGATCCCTGAATTCCTTTTTACCGGTTATATAAGCAACACATTCACCGCTGCATCTTCTTTCGATAAGTTCACAAAATAAAGCGCAGTTTTTTTCTGATAATCTTTCATTTCCTGCGGCAATCAGCGAGGTGCGGCTTATTTTTAAAATATGTGCAAGTAAAAGAGAAGCATCAAGACCCGGTGTTTTAATACCGGCAAATTTTAAATCGGCGCTTCCCTGAGCGATTGCCTCGCGTATCAGCATGGCATTTTAAGATTCATCGCTATCGTCAAAAGATTCATTTGACATTCCCGCAGAGCTTTGAAGTAATTCTTCTTTTGCCGAAAGTTTGAGCGCATCAAATAACTCTGCTGCTTCGCCTTGCATTATAAGTTCCAGTTTATATAATGTCAGGTTTATCCGGTGATCTGTTAAACGGTTTTGGGGAAAGTTATATGTTCTGATTCTTTGAGAACGATCCCCTGAACCTACCTGGCTCTTTCTAGCTTCGGCTCTTTGCGCTGCCGCTTTTGCCGCTTCCGCTTCATAAATACGCGCTCTAAGTATCCGCATTGCCTTGGCTTTATTTTTAATCTGGCTCTTTTCGTCCTGACAATGTACAGTAATCCCTGTAGGCAGATGTGTTATGCGCACAGCAGAGTCAGTGGTGTTAACAGATTGTCCGCCCGGACCTCCTGCACGCATTACATCGATGCGAAGATCGTCCTGTTTTATATCAATTTCTGTTTCGTCAGCTTCCGGCAAGACTGCAACCGTTACTGCCGATGTATGAATTCGTCCTGAGGCTTCAGTTTCCGGAACTCTTTGCACTCTGTGAACTCCTGATTCATATCGAAGGTTTTCGTAAACATTACTGCCGCTTATCGAAAAAACTATTTCTTTTATACCGCCAAGCTCGGTATCGTTGGAATTCATTATTTCAAATTTCCAGCCTTTATTTTCGGCAAAACGGGAATACATACGATAAAGGTCAGATGCAAAAAGCGCAGCTTCTTCACCGCCTGTTCCCGCCCTTATTTCCATTATTATATTTTTTTCATCCAGCGGATCTTTTGGGATAAGTAAAATCTTTAATTTTTCTTTTTGGCTTTCAAGTTTATTTTCAAGTTCTTTTAATTCTTCACGCGCAAGTTCCTTCATTTCCTGGTCTTTTTCATCATGAATGAGCGTTTTTGCCCCGTCTGTCTGTTTTTCAAGTTCTTCAATGTTTTTATGCGCTTGTGCAATTTCAGATAAATGGGAATGTTCTTTCATTACGCTTCGGTATTTATTTTGATCTTTTACCAATAACGGGTCTTGAATCAGATCGTTTAATTCTTCGTATCTTTTAAGCATGGAAATCAGCCGTTCATTCATTTTCAAACAATAACAGAAAAAACAGCTTTTATCAATAACTTGGCATAATTTGCATTAATCTGTTATAATATTGATGAGGGGAAATTGGAAAAATTCATTCACTTTATTCAGGATTTTTTTCATAAATTGACTGCCGTGCAGAAACGGCAGCTCGCCGTTATTTGTACTGTTGTGTTTGCGGCTCTTCTTACATTCTCTGTAATACTGTCAATAGGAAATAACCAAAAAAAAGAAATTAATGAACAGCCCGGAAGAATGACAATATTTGTACCGATCCCCGCAGGAGAGCTGTTCCTGCCTGATGAACCTGACTATTTACCGGGTGTACTTTTGGAAAGAGAGCGGAGGACAAGCTGGAATGAACAGGATGCTTTAGAGCATTGGCAGGATCCGCTGCGTTTCGGCGAGGAACAATGGCGTGAAAAAGTAGAAGCTGCTATTGATACGTTTTTGGAGCGTGTTCCATGAAGTATTTAATTTTTTCTTTGTTTTTATTTTCTGTATTAACAGTATTTTCATGCCGCGGAACACCAAGAAATGCAAAAACTGATTTTAACAATCTTGATGAAGCTGAGAAAACAATTGAACTTTCTGATTCTCAGTTTGATGAACAAATAGATGAATTTATTTTAGAGATAAATGAAACAGAAATGATTGAATTAACACAGGAGAATTATGAGCCGGCAGATGAATCTGAATATATAGAACAAAACTTATCTGAATTAGAACAGCAATTGATGGATTTAGAAAGGCTTTTAGCTGATAGAGGACAGCGTTTGAATGAACTGGAACAGCGATTAATTGATAGCGGCGAAAGATTAAATGAAAATAATTTTGAGGACGAAACGGAAATAGTAATAACGATTGAAGAGCCGCCGGCAGAACCTGTGACTACACAGCCGCTGCAAACGCAGCAGCCGCAAGCTGTTACTCAATCACCGCCTCCTTCACCGCCGCAAACACCACCACAAGCTGTTACTCAATCGCCGCCTCCTTCACCGCAAGTACAAACACCTCCTCCGGTTCAAGCGACTCCGCCTCCAGCGCCGGTACAGACTCCGCCGGCTCAAACAGCAGTACCGGTGTTACCTGTTGAAGCTGTCGAAGAAACACAAAATATTCGCAGTGAACCGTTTCCTAATTTACCATCTGCTCCTGCTGCCAGAATTGAGCCGTTAACTGCTCAAGATGATGTTATTTTTTCCAGGATCGTAAGAGCTACTGTAGGACAAACATTGGAAATTCCTTTTCGCGGAAGCGGTTGGGTTTACTTGGGAGAACTCGCTTCCAGACGTGGCATTGTTTATAATTCAAGGCGAAATGATTCTGACGGACAGAGTTTTATTTTTACTTTGGAAGAAGCCGGAACTTATGCGTTAAAGTTTTACAGGCAGGATTTTATAAGAGATTATATTTTAAACGATCATGTTCAGGTAATTGTAGGAGAAGCGCCTTCTGCTACCACCGGCTGGTTTAATCCTCCTGTTGATCGCGGAAGGGTAGTAGCTCAGCCGCGATGGCCTACTGCTGCAGAAGAAGCGTTATTACAAAGCGGTTCAAGATTAAATACAGAACCTGTTGTTTCAGGAATTCAAGTTGAACCGCCTTTGGCGCAAAATAATGAATCACCGCAGCCTTCTGCGTCTCAACCTCCTGCTTCTGTAACCGGCATACAAGGCGCGCAAAATAATGCGCAAACAGCAACAGACGCTTCTGCTGTTGTATCGCAAAATCAAATACCTGCATCACCGGCTGCAGCAGCTATTCAAGATGAAACTCCAATTGTGCAAAGATTAACACCGGAACAATATTTACAAAGAGCTCAAAGTTCATTTGACGCTGGTAATGTCACCTCTGCAATAACGTTACTCGATCAATTTATGGAACAATATCCTGGCGGCAGTGACGAAGCCTTCTGGTTATTAGGGCAATTTTACGAAGCTAATAGTCCTAACAGAAACATACTTCTTTCTCTCGATTACTACCGCCGTCTTATTAATGAATATCCTCAAAGCAGACGTTTTGAAGAAGCCCGCAGAAGAATCGCATACATCGAAAGATTTTATATAAATATCAGGTAGATTACAATTCTTTTAATTTTTTAGATATTATTTTCTCAAAATCTAGTAATACAGATTTGTGAAGTTTTTTTATAGAATCACCCGGTAATGGCTTCACAGAAAAAAGATCTGTTGTATCAAATTCTAAAGCTTCTGCTAACCGTTCAAGCATCTCTACAGACGGAAATTTTTTTTCTAGTTCAATCATTGCGATATATGTTGTAGCGGTATTCATTTTTTCTGCAAGCTTTGCTTGAGATAAACCGAGCGAATTTCTTCTTTTTTTCATGTTTAAAGCAAGTACTTGTCTTAAATTGGTCATTTCTTACCTTCCAGTTGATAAATTAATATTATTGACCTTTTAGGTATTGACAATTATCTAATTGATGAAGTATTATACATATTGACCTATTAGGTAATTTTATTGAATCTGGAGATTATTTTTGAATAAAATTGAAATTTCATTGGTTGTTCCATGTTTTAATGAAGAAGAATCGATTTTGGTATTCTATAAAGATGCAGTTAAAATTTGTGAATCTCTTAATAACCAGTTTGAAATAATTTTTGTAGATGATGGTTCAAAAGATAATACTCTTAATATTATCCAGAATCTTGCTGATTCAAATAATAGCATTCATTATATTTCTTTTTCAAGAAATTTCGGAAAGGAAGCAGCAATGCTTGCCGGATTACAAGCAGCACAAGGCGATTACATTGTAACTATAGATGTTGACGGACAGGATCCGCCGTCTCTTATTCCTGATATGCTGGAAGCAGTTACTTCAGGCGAATATGATTGCGCTGCAACAAGGCGTGTAGATCGCAAAGGCGAACCCCCTATCCGTTCTTTTTTTGCCCGTCTTTTTTATTCACTTATGAAAAAAGTTACTGATATAGAAATCGTCAGCGGAGCAAGGGATTTCAGGTTAATGAACAGAAAATACCTTGATGCTCTTTTATTATTACAGGAACGTAACAGGTTTTCTAAAGGATTATTTCCGTGGATTGGTTTTAAAATAAAATATTATGAATATGAAAACATTGAAAGAATAAAAGGAAATACAAAGTGGTCTTTTTGGAAATTATTTCTGTATTCACTTGATGGATTATTTGCTTTTTCATCAAAACCTCTTGCTATTGCATCTGTATTTGGTGTTTTTCTTTTTATTACCGCTATTGTGTTTATAATTTTTATTATTATTAGACGAATAGTATGGGGAGATCCTGTTGATGGTTGGGCTTCTACTGTTTGTATAATACTTTTTTGTTCAGGAATCCAGTTGTTTTCGATTGGAATTTTAGGGCAATATATAGCAAAGATACATTCTGAAGTAAAGCAGCGACCCCAGTATATAATTAGAGAAGCTAAATGAAATTACAATTATTTTTTGATAAAAGGTTTTTTAGATTTATACTTGTTGGAATTATTAATACGCTTACAGGTTCTTTTATTATGTTTATGCTTTATAACGCAGCGAATTTAAGCTACTGGTTTTCTTCAGCTTGTAATTATGTTTTTACCAGTATTTTAAGCTTTTTCTTAAATAAATATTTTACTTTTAGTGTAAAACACTGGTCGGTTTTTATGGTATTTGCTTTTGTTATAACTATTGCAATTTCATATTTGATGGCTTACAGTATTTCAAAACCTGTTATGAATTTCTTGTTAAGCGGATACTCAGTAAAAATTCGTGAAAATATTGCTTTATTTACAGGGATGTGTTTTTTTACCGTGATAAATTATTTTGGGCAGAGATTTATTGTATTTAAAAAAGAGGAAAAAAATGACAGCGAAAATATATGAATTACTTGGAAATAAAATTATTAAATATTCCTTTTTAATAATATTACTATTTGGTGTTTTTGCTTCAGTTATTATTATGATTCCGCAAGTACGGGATATTATTATTAATTTTATCGAAACTGCTATTTTACATAGAAATCTTTCTAGTCTTGATAAATGGAATGAATATTTATTTTCAATCGGATATAATTTCTTGTTTTATTTTATAGTGATATTCTGTCTTTTGTTTGTAAAAAAGAATAAACTTGCTTCTTTTTGGTTATTATTAAGCGTTTTAATAATATATCTTATTGTTTATATACTCCATATACCCGTATTTAATTCTCTTGATAGACTTCGTTTTCCATTAGTTTGCCTTTTAACTGTTATTATAATATATATTTTAAAAAACAAAAATCTATTTTTAAAAAATGAAAAGATAGATTTGATAAAAAATAAATTATCTGTAATTTCACAAAATAAAAATATCTCTGATAATACACAGTCATTTATTTGCTTTGTTTGCGGCGGGATTATGGGAGCTTTATTTTTTATATATGTTTTTGGAATTATAATACTTGATTTCACTTATACAGACTGGCTAATGACTGGAGGTGATTTATCTCAGCATTATCTTGGCTGGAAACTTTTTCGTAATTCATCATGGTATTTTCCAATAGGTTTAATGGATAATATAGTACATCCTTATAATATATCTATAATTTATTCAGATTCAATACCGCTTTTTGCTGTTATTTTCAAGATAATATCACCATTATTACCGGAAAATTTTCAATATTTTGGGTTGTTTGGAATCCTTTGTTATATATTGCAGGGAGGAATAGGCGTTTTAATTATAAAGAGGATTGGAGGTAATAATACCCAAGCATTAATAGGATCGTCATTAATTATAATGTCAACAGTAATGCTTTTTAGACTATTTTTTCATACCTCACTAGCAGCGCATTTTATCATTTTATTATGTATACTGGAATGTCTTTCAGAATATAACCGCAGTTTTAAAAAACATATTTTAATTTGGGGGGTATTGGTATTTTTAGCTGTTGCAATTCATATATACTATATTCCGATGGTGTTTTTATTTTTATTATTCAGGATTTATTTTATTAAAGAAAGAAAGATAAAAATAGCTGTTTTAGGAATATCAATAATTATTACAATTATTACAATGCATTTATTTGGAGCATTTAATTTTATCAGAGCAAGTAATACAGCAGAAACTTTTTTAGATGAAGCTACATCTAATATTAATGCTTTTATAAATCCGCTTGGAAAATCAGCTTTTCTTTCTGATTTACCGCAGATTGGATATTTTCAATATGAAGGTAATGCTTATTTAGGTTTAGGTATAATACTGGCTTTATTATTTATTATTTCTAATCATATTTATCTGAAAAATAAAATTGATTTAAATATAGACAAAAAATATATAAAACCTTTTAATGTTTTATTTTTTGCATTTTTATTTTTATCATTTTCTCCGACAATAACATTTAATGAATATAAGCTGTTTACATATCAATTAATACCTCCATTTGACTGGGTATGGAGTATTTTCAGATCAACCGGAAGGTTTTCATGGCCAATTGTATATATTATTGTCATTTTTTGTATCTACTGGATGATAAAAAGATTTTCAATTAAAAAATCTATTTTATTTTTAATTATATTATTATCTATTCAATGGATGGATCTGCAAATATGGTTTAATGAAAAAGGTGGTTTTTTCAGAACGAAATATTACTGGCAATCCGGATTACAATCACCGGCTTGGGATAATCTTGCAAATGATTACAGTCATTTATTTTTTATGAATGATAATCATAATAATTCTAATTCATATTTACATTTAGCCGGTAAATATAAATTAACTGTTAATGATGCTTATCTTGCAAGGAAAAACACCAGAATGATAGAAGAATATAAAGAAAAAACAAAAATATATTTACTGGAAAATGGTCCGAAAGAAAACGTAATTTATATATTTGATGATTTGGAAAGGATTTCGTTATTTACAGAAAGCGGACTTTATTTTTATTTAATTGATAATGAAGTCATAGGTATATCATCGCAGAAAAACTATCTTTTTGGATATGAATATTATTAAACTTCTCCCAGTAGCCATTCTAAAACATTTAACTGCTTAACACCATTATGAGTTATTTTTGGTTCATAATCACGAGTTAACAAAAATTTTGGAAAATTATCATTGATAGCGTTTAATGAATCAAGTTCACGGGTTAATGTTTGCCTTCCGCGTACAGTTTCTGCGACCTGGTAATATTCTATTCCTTTTGGTCCGTCTGCGATAAAATCTACTTCCTTTTCCGCGACTTTGCCAAAATAAACTTTATTACCGCGTCTTAA